>Ga0272440_1000818_pt1 | contig 26175 bp, 34 predicted proteins | sample SSMMMBAug17_FD_192440 | JGI IMG/M metagenome (GOLD analysis project Ga0272440, IMG submission 192440) | Marine sediment archaeal communities from Little Sippewissett salt marsh, Falmouth, MA, United States - SSM-MMB-Aug17 | ecosystem: Environmental > Aquatic > Marine > Wetlands > Sediment ...
TGCCAATATTCCCCAAACAGTTAATTTTCAGGGGTTTTTGACTGATGAAAACAATCAGGCCGTTGAAGATGGCACTTATTCAATGACATTTTCATTATGGACAGGAACAGATGAGAATTCCAGCAATCTACAATTACAAAAATTGCCGGTGTGAATTCAAGCAATAAAGTCATTACAACAGATGGTTCTGGAAATGCATCCCGGGATTATGTCAAACAAAAATGCCATTCAGGAATATACAGTTAAATCCGGAGAAACTGTTACTGCTGGTGATATTGTTCAATTTGTTGATGGAAAAATTCAAAAAGGTGTCGGAGGGCAGTCTGGTGAGACTTCGTTTGGAAATGAAATTGTTTACAACGAAGGTAGTACGAACTATATTTCAGTATCAAGTCTTAGGAATGCTCGAAAAATAAGTTCCCCATTTAAATTTCAGGTCATGTCCCCGAATTTAAAGTAAGGAACTTATTTTTCGAGCATTACTTATTATTTTTCCATCCCACAGTACATTCGTCGACAGCATCAAGATGGTACCTTTCCTGATTTTTTATTTGTTGATTATCGAGCTGAAAATCTTTTGGTAACAAATACGCCTTTATTGTTGTTGCTTGATGATCATAGGCTTCAGTCGTTATATCACATTGCCATGAACCATCATTGTTAATATAAGTATAGGGTTCATCTGGATATGGTTTAATACGCCATCCATAATCGCTCACAAAAATAAATACTACAATTTTAAAATTATCTGGCGAAACATTAACGACTTTTCCTTTTAAATCTTTGATATAATTATTAAAAGAAGGAATATCTGTAAAAAGAATTGAAGGGTGAAGTGTTCGTTTCATTTTGTCCGCTTGTACTTCATTATGATATTGTTGAAAATTCTGGGTTGAAATACCATGATGATCACTAAAAGCTGGTGGTGCGGGGAAACCATCGGGCATAGAAATATTTGAAAAATCATTATTATGCTGTCTTTCAGACGTAGGGTCAAACGTTTCGTTATTCGTTAAACTTGCAATTTGGATAAACTTTAAAAATACATTATTTTCTTTTACGTTTAACCAATAGCCTTCAAATGGTTTCATCGTTTCTGTCTCAACATATGTTATCCCATTCCATTTCATAAGCTGTTTATCAATATATTTTTCAGCGTCTTGATTGCCTACCGTTATCGTTTTCATGTTATTATTCTGATAAATACCTAATTCAAGCATATCCCAACGATAAGATTTATTGTTTGGACATGCGATCATATTTTTTCCTTTTGAAAGCTCTATATAAATATCTTTATTACCAGAAACCGCTACGCCATCTATATTAAGCTTCATCCCTTTTCGTGCAAAAAACCAATAAGCTTTTCCGGGTTCTATAAGAAGATTTTCTCCAAATTCAATATATTGATTGGATACAGGATCAATTGTTCCAATTTTATAACGTGTAGAATCATAATCAATATAAGAAAAGACTTCGGTGGATACAGGTTTAACAGGCCATTGCGTAAATGAAATGATCTTAAAATCACGTTCATCACGACAAGGTGGTATAGAAACATAGTCTTTGTTTGTGATTGTTCCAACTTTAAACGCAGATTCATATCCATAATTAATTACACGATTCTCTTCAAAGGCAACCCCAATGGACCAATAGTATTTCATTCCATCAGATAATTTGTTTAGATGATATGTATAAAAATTAGAGGATGTGTAGGAGAGAAATTCATATAAAGACAAAGGATAGCTACAGTTATTGCAGCCATAAGGTGTGCCAGAAAGTCTTATTTGAAATTTTGCAGCAATTGGATGGAGAAGAATTTCATCATAGTTGTTTTGAGTAACAGCCAGTGCAACATTGCAACAACTAACCGACTTTTCGTTTAAAGGCTCTCTATTAATTGACATTGGATCGATAACATTTGAATAAGTGTCAGGAATGGCATCTGATAACAGGCTGGTTACTATATTTTTATTATTATCATGGCTGTTGATAATTGTCTTTATCGCAAAAAAGTAAGACATCTCGGGATTTAATTCAATTTTACACTTTTTAATATCGTTCTTATCAATGGTTCTGTATTTATGAAAAACGGTATCTTCATTGTTTTTGTAATAGATCTCATATTCTCCTGTATAATCATCAGAATCAAAATAATTAAACTGATTTTTCCATATCAATACCAGTGAATTTTCTTTCTTTTCGTCAATAATCATTGAAGAACAAGCAATGGTTTGGGTTTCTTCCCATGGTTCATCAATGTGTTTCGCATTAATAAAACGTCTAAGGATTCTTTCTGTGGCGATTAGAGCATTCCATCGCAAATCCAGTTCATGAAGATTTTCCAGATGTGTTATTTCAACCGGTATTTCTCCTATCAACATATTGCCATTGATATTTAATATTTTTAAATTTTTAAATGTATTAATTTCTTTTGGAATTTGTCCGGTTATTGCATTTTTCCCAATGATTAATTCTTCAATGTATTCCAAAGCCAGTAAATTTTTAATATCTCCTTTAAATTCATTATCAAAGATATTGAGTTTTTTTAAGTTATGTAGTGTCTCAAAGCTTTTGATATCTCCTTTTAAAATATTATTTTTAAGATTTAAATCCTCAAGCATTGTTAATTCATCGAATTGCTTTTCAATATCTCCACGAATATTATTATCAGACATATCAAGCACTGTAAGTTTTTCAAAAACATTCATATCAGGCAATCTTGAACTACTAAGATTATTATTACCCAATAACAATTGAATAACATGTTTTTTACCCTCATCACAGTAAACACCAAACCAATTGCATTCTGTCCCATAATCAGAAACCCAATTGTCGTTATTTTTCCAATCTTTCCCATTGGTGTTTTTAAAGAGGTCAATTAAAGCCTGTCTTTCTATTGCTGAAAAACCTGTTGTTGTTTTTGCTGTTATGGGAAGGGAAAAATCGCTTTTTACTTCATTTTGATTATGGAGTAAATTTTTTAGTGTTGTTGTTCTTATTTTAAAATAATATGTACAATTAGGAACTAATCCTGTGACTTCAAAAGTATTTTGACTTTTACTCTTCGTTTGTCCACAATATATAGAACCACCATCTTTTGTAACCGATTGATAAATTTCATAATATCCTTCCGCATCTTGATAGTTTATTATTGACCATTGAAGCTTAATATAATTTGCCCCGGCATCAATCACTTGAATGTTTTCAGGAGAAACTGTTTGAAAATTGTTCCAGGATCCATTGATTTGTTTATTGTTTAAAAAAGATGTTAATTTTTTGGAATCCGTTCTAAGCGCATTCCATCTAAAATCACTTTCATTTTCTGATAAATATTGAATCTCCATAATAGATACTGGTATATCTCCTATAAACATATTACCATTGATCAGTAATTTTTGGAGACTTTCTAAATTAACAATTTGTTCAGGAATTTTGCCATTAAAATGATTATTACTGATGTCAAAAATTTTTAATACTTCATTTTTACTAGTAAAAAGCGATTCAATAGAGCCCGTCAGTTGATTATGACCTAAATATATTTCTTCTAATGGGTTATCTACCAATAGTTCAGCAGGTATTTCACCTTCAATTTGATTATACTGGAGATCTAATTGTGTTAGATTAGATTGAAAATTATCAAAATAATCGATAATTTCAGAAAATAAACAATTGAGTTCATTATAACCTAAATTCAAGTATTTTAAATGTGGGTGCTGAAATAAACCTTGTGGTATGGTTGAATTTAATGTGTTGTGGCTTAAATCTAAAATTGTTAACTGTGGAAGATTTTTGATCTCAGAAGGTATATTGCCTGTCAGTTGATTAAAAGATAGATTTAGAGTTTCTAATTGCTTGAGCTGTTCTATTGTTTCTGGTAGATTGCCTTGTAAGCTGTTATTTGAAAGATCTATCGTTTTCAGTTGAGCAAAATCTCCAATGGATTCATTGATATTTCCAGATAAATTATTGCCTGGCAGCTTTATCTCAATAACAGCGTTTTGATTCGGGGTACATGTAATTCCTGTCCAATTACATTCTGTTCCATACACTCCTTGCTTCCACCCAGCATTGTTTTCCCAGTTATCGCCATCAGTCAATAAAAATAAATCTCTTAAAGCTTTATTTTCACTTTTGGGTATAAAATCTGGGTTTATAGTTGTAACCGTAATTGTTTTTGAATAATTACTAAGAACAAAATGTTCATATTGATTGTTATCCTCATCAATTAAGCAGTTTATGGCTGTTTGCAAATAAAAAGAATATGATTTACCAGGATCTAAATTCCCAATTTCAATTGTTTCTTGTTTAATATTTTGAGTATGCTTCACATGCAATTCATCCGTAGACAAATCATTATAATAGATATAATAATATCCCTCACAGTCCGTCACAATAAAATCAATTGGAGACCATTGAAGTTTTACTGAATACGGTTTTACTTCAACAGCTTGAAAATTTATTGGGGCAACAGCCTGGGTTTTATCCCACATACCACCCATTTGTTTTTGATTTAAAAAAGACTTTATGGCTTCAGAGTTTGTGAAAAGGGCATTCCATCTGAAATCACTTTGAGCGTTTAGAAGGCTACTCATTAATAATATTGACCTGGGTATCTCTCCTTTTACTGTATTTCCATTGATTCGTAATTGGTTAAGTTTTGAAAAATTTGAGATATGATCCGGTATATTTCCACTAATCCTATTAAGCGCTATATTAAAGATTCTCAAATTTGATTCTGTGTTAATGACATCTGGAATGTTATTGAACAGTTTATTTGAACCTAAATGAATTTCTTCGATTTTTTGATGATTTAATAATGCTGAAGGAATTTCGTCAAAAAATAAATTTTTACTTAATTTTAATATCTGAAGATCCTTTAATTCAGCAATCATATGAATTGTGCCACTGATAGAATTATCCGATAGATCCAATTCCTTTAGATATTTAAGATTAGTTAATTTGTCTGGTAGCTTACCAGACAAACGATTTGAAGTCATTTTAATTTTAATGACTTCCCCCCCTGTTTCACTACAATAAACTCCATACCAGCTGCATTCTGTTCCATAATCGTTTTTCCAGTTGCTTCTATTTAACCAGTTATCCCCATTTGTATTTTTATAGAGTTCTAACAATGCCTGTCGTTCTGATTGAGATATGACAGGAACATTAATGATGTCCCCTATAACAAATGAATAATTAACCATTTGAATTAATATTAAATAAAATAAATATAATACTTTTTTTTTCATATTTTTTCCTTTAATAAACCAAAAGAATAGTTGATAATAACAAAGACTTTTTTATTACCATTCAGGGGGTGGGGGAAAATCAGGCACATCTTCATTTAAATCGTTTTCAATATTTAAATCGTCTTCAATATTCATAATATCGTTTTTAATAATTTCATCAATATCAATTATCGGCTCATAAACACGCTCTGTTGGTGTATTTTCAATATTTCCGGTTACATTTGGTGTTAATTCAGGTTCAATAACTTGAATAACTTCACCTGATAAGTCTGAACTATCAGCATCTATCGTTTTATTGAGTGATGAAGGCGTAATCGTAAATATTTTTTTAATACGTTTAATTTTGTTTTCAGACAATAAGATTTGTTGTGAAAGCCTACCTCCAACCTCTATTATCCTGGCTTCGCAAGTTAACATCCAGATTGACGGTAAATCTGGCCGGGTCACACAAATGAGTTGATTTCTAAATTTTCCCAGGTTTGAGACTATGGCCTGATAGGAATTTTCTTTTATGACATATTCTCCCTTTTCCGCAGAAATTAAGGCAAATTTAGACTTAATTTTTAATTCTGAATATTTATAAAATTTTTTGGGATTTATATGAACAACAATAATGCCAGATTCTATACTGACAAAAAAAGATCTTAGATCATTTGCAATTTTAACCCTGTCAATTGCAAATTTTGTTAAAGGGCCGGATGTTATTTTACTGCCATCTTTGAAATAAATACAGATTTTACTATCCGCTTTTGTAATAATGGTGTCTTTGTTAAATATATGATTATGTTGATTAGCAATATATCCTTGATTAGAATCTGCGTGAATGATAATAACCCGGCCATTTATAGCATAGATTTCTCCAACAGGAATTCCAAAAAAAGATTGATAGTCCTTAGAAATTCTTACAGTCTCAGTATTATGCAATTTTTCAGATGAAAAACTTTTATTGAATGGTAGGAATAGAATAATAATGAATAAACACGAGACAATTTTTTTTCTATTAATGTGAATACACATAAAACGTCCTTGGCTGTTAATATATATGCTGTATTTTTATCAAATGTTTATACGAATAGAAAAAACAACGTCCTTTTTTAAATACTCATATTGAGAAAAATTCGAATCATTATTTGCATAGTCATATTTCAGAGTGGCTGTACACTTACCCGATAAATATTTTCGACTGAATGAAACCGATGCGATATATTTACTGTCTTTTCTTTTTTGACTATCTATGTAACTTATATTTTCAAAGTTTTTAATAGTGTATTTCCCACTAAGTGATAGTTCAATGTTTTTTAACGTATTAATGGAAAAACCAGAATAAAAATCAAGTCTCAAAAAATTATAATCCGGATGTGCATTTTTTTCATTGATAACGCTTACACAACCAAAAAGTTTTTTTTGGTCATCTTTGTAAATCGTCATTACATTAAGTCCTTGAGAATGGCCGTCTTTATCATTGTTTTGATAATGATTATTTGAGTTGTAATTATATGATAATTTTATCTTAATATTTGTATTCATTCTCCTAATAAGCTGTGATTTCAGTTGATGAATCATTAAATATTTTTTATCAGCAACTTGATACCAGGTGGGTAAATAATTAAAACATAATGTATACAAACCCTGTTGAAATACAGTTGATGCATTTATTATACTACCAGAGATATCAAAATCTTTATTATCATTATGCCATAATTGGTATTGATTAAAACCAGCAATAAAGCTCATTTGATCAGTAAGAAAAAATTTTCTATTTACAGAAGCAAAACATTCTAAAGCAAAATCTGTTTCGTCTCTCATTTTATCATCATGAACAGCGTCCAAAACTACCATGTTTTTATATAAATACCCGATTTTCAAAGATGCGTTAAATGCATTAATTGTTGAAGACTTTTTACGATATATTTGATTTAATTGTTGTTCTGAATTGTTGACAAGGTTTTGTTCGACTGCATGCTTTTTAGCATATACCATTTTTTCAATGGCCTCTTTTTTTTGGCCTGCTTTTTGAAGACAAATTCCAGCATAATAAGAAGCTTCTCCAGAAATTGCTAATTTCTGATTGGTGATATCAAGCAAGTAAGGGAGTGCTTGTTTATAATATCCACATTCGAAAAGGCTTACCCCTGCATAATACTTTGTTAGAATATTTGAAGGATCTTGCTTAGAAATAGAGATAAACATCTTTGAGGCTTTTGTATATTTTTTTTGTAAAAAGAAAGTATATGCAATATCATGCTTAATCTCCCAAAGAAACGCTTTGGGAACAGGATATTCATACGACTGGTACAAAGCCTCTTCTAAATTACTAAGCGCTTTGCTGTATTTTTTTAATTGAATATATGTCTTTCCTAATTGGTGTAAATATAATGGGTTGTCCGGATTTAGCTTGAGGGCTTTCTGAAAATTGTGTAAGGCACTCTCGTAATTGCCTTTTTCAAGGAAAAATATCCCCAGATCATAATTTTTTCTTCCCCATTCTTTGGCTGAAACGGGTACCGTTATCATCATAATGAACACGATAGTGATGATATATTTCATACTGATTACTCCATAAAATCTGAACCTTATAATAAATTAGTAAACGACTAAAAAATTATCATTTGATCATAAATATTTCTTAATATTCTTGACTATTGATCATTAAGGAATAAGAAATATAACAATTTATCTTTTATTGAAAAAAAATTGTTGAGTGACATTATTAAACAAAAAATTATAGAAAACAAGTAATTTATTAAAATCTTAAAGAATTCTATTGGTGAACGAAATTAAATACATTATCTTCCGGAATAGTTTTATCTTTATGAAATGCTATTTAGTCTTATTAATTTTGGAAAGGTGGGAAAAAAGACTTAGTTAGTTTACAGGTATTCGTCTGCTTAAGATAAAAAGCAAATTTTTGTGGCTAAATATAAAAAAAAGCCTCAATTTGAAAAGAATTGAGGCTTTTTGATAATTCTAATTTAGTAAATTAAAAATACTTATGTTTGATCTGAATTTTCAGATTCCTTAGATACAGTTGATTCGTTTTTATCGTCACTTTCTTTCTCTGAATTAATTGGAGGAGCAATAATTTCAATTAATGACATAGGAGCAGCATCACCAGCACGATGACCAATTTTAATAATTCTGGTATAGCCTGAACTTGTTTTTGAAAATCGTTCCTTGGCCTCAGCAAATAATTTATGAACAACCTTTTTTTCACGAATCACAGCAAGAGCCTGCCTTCTGGCATGCAAATCACCACGTTTGGCAAGTGCAATCATTTTATCAGCCCAGCGGCGCAATTCTTTTGCTTTAGAATCAGTAGTCTTAATCCGATTATGCTTTAGTAGTGATGTTACCATATTACGGAACAAAGCATCACGGTGGCTTGCTGTACAGTTGAATTTGCTTCCTGCTTTACGATGTCTCATTCTTCTTCCTCCTCATCAGATTCTTCCTCCTCTGGAGGGACGAATCCATCAATCTTCATACCTAGTGAAAGGCCCATCTCTGATAGTACTTCTTTTATTTCATTTAGAGATTTTCGGCCAAAATTCTTCGTTTTAAGCATTTCTGCTTCAGTTTTTTGTACCAGTTGATATATTTTATTAATGTTTGCATTTTTCAAACAATTAGCACTTCGCACTGATAATTCTAATTCTTCAACACTTCTGAATAAATTTTCATTGTAAGTTGGTGCAGGAGCTTCTTCTTCTTCTTCGTAGTATTCAGGTTCTTGATCTTCGTCAAAATTTATAAATATTGAGACCTGTTCCTTAAGAATTTTTGCAGCATACGCAAGAGCATCTTCAGGAAAAATACTTCCATCTGTCCAAATTTCTAAGGTAAGTTTGTCATAGTCCGTTTTTTGACCGACCCGTGCATTGGATACAACATAATTAACTCGTTTAATTGGAGAAAATATAGCATCAATGGGTACAGTTCCAACAGGTGCATCCTCATCCTTATTCATTTCAGATAAAGAATATCCCTTATCAACTCTAACTGTAAGTGTCATCTCTAAACGAGAACCCTTATTCATGGTTGCAATGTGCTGATCACCATTGAGAATTTCAATGACACCATCTTCACTCACTAAATCACTAGCAGTAACAACTTTTTCTCCTTCAGCTGAAAGAGTAAGGTAACGTGGACCTGGCTCTGACATCCTCAATCGAATACTTTTTAGATTAAGAATTATTTCTGAAATATCTTCAACAACACCTTCTATTACTGTAAATTCATGCATTGCTTTTTCAAATTTAACAGCAGTAATTGCAGCGCCATATAATGAAGAAAGTATTATTCTTCTTAACGAATTACCGATTGTAATTCCAAATCCTCTTTCCAGAGGTTCACAAACAAATTTACCATAGGAAGGGGAAGTAGTTTCTATCTGAACTTTTTGAGGCCTTATCAGCTCTCTCCAGTTCATATACATTACCTCATTCGATGACATACATTTCTCCCATTTTCCGTGGTTTAATTTTTAATGTTCCGGAAGATCAAATAAATTATTTTGAATATAATTCTACTATTAGTTGTTCTTGCATCGGTGTGGTAATATCTTCACGAATTGGAAATGCTTTTACAATTCCCTTGAAATTCTCTTTCTCCAATTCCAACCATTGTGGAATTCCACGTCGAACAACTGTGTCTAAAGACTCGCTTATTGCAGCTACTTTTTTGCTTTTTTCTTTTATCTCAACAATATCGCCAACTTGAACAATATAAGACGGAATATTTACTTTTTTGGAATTAATTAAAATATGATTATGCCTTACAATCTGCCGTGACTGATTTCTGGAATTGGCAAAACCAAGGCGATAAACAACGTTGTCTAAACGCCTTTCCAAAAGTGCTAACAAATTCGTACCTGTAATGCCCTTCATGTGGTCAGCGCGTTTAAAAAATAAGCGAAATTGTTTTTCAGTTAAACCATAACTTCGCTTTACCTTTTGTTTTTCCCTAAGCTGTAAGCCGTAATCAGAATGTTTTCCACGTTTTTGACCATGTTGGCCTGGTGCATAGCTTCTTCTATCAAAGGCACATTTGTCTGAAAAACAACGATCACCTTTAAGCATTAATTTCATATTTTCTCGTCGACAAATGCGACAGCTGGAACCTCGATATCTCGCCAATGTAACCTCCAATTAAAAATTCTCAGGTTCGTTGGTTGTTGGTTATAAAAATCAAAATTAATAATTGATTTTATAAGCACTTAATACAAGTGCTTAATGAACAGAACTTATTTTATACACGTCTTCTTTTCGGCGGACGGCAACCATTATGTGGAACTGGAGTAACATCTTTAATTGTTAATATGTTTAATCCCTGTGTCTGAAGCGCTCTCAAAGCAGATTCTCTACCTGCACCCGGTCCCTTAACATAAACTTCAACATTTTTCATTCCGTTATCCATTGCTTTTTTAATTGCATCCTGAGTTGCCAATTGTGCTGCAAATGGTGTACTTTTTCGTGATCCTTTAAATCCCTGTGAACCAGCCGTAGACCAGGCAATTACATTGCCTTGCATATCAGTTACAGAAACAATAGTATTATTAAATGTTGATTGAATATGAACCTCACCATTTAATACATTTTTCTTTTCTTTTTTTTTGGTTCTGGTTTTTGTGCGCTTAGCCATTTATATATTTGCTCCTATTCATTAAACAAAAGACTATTTTTTCTTTGCTGCACCTTTTTTCTTAACAGCAGTTCGTCGTGGTCCTTTTCGTGTTCGGGCATTTGTGCTCGTTCGTTGGCCATGAACTGGTAACGATTTTCTGTGTCTTAACCCACGATAACAACCAAGGTCCATTAATCGTTTAATATTCATGGATACTTCCGTGCGCAACTCACCTTCAACTTTATATTCATTCTGTATCAATTTTTGAATTTGATTAATTTGTGTAGCATCAAGATCATCAGTTCTCAAATTGATATCAATATCAATTGTATCCAATATTCTCTTTGATGTGGTCTTTCCAATACCATAAATATATGTAAGACCTACTATTATTCGTTTACCTCGCGGTAAATCAACTCCAGCTATACGTGCCAAAATACCTCCTCATTACCCCTGACGTTGTTTATGTCTTTTGTTTTCACAAATTACTCTTACAACACCTCGGCGACGAATTATTTTACACTTGTTGCAAATCTTTTTTACAGAAGCGCGTACTTTCATAATAAAACCTTCCGCATTCCATTTTTATTTTGCGCGGTATGTTATTCTTCCGCGTGTTAAATCGTAAGGGGATAATTCAACTGTAACGGTATCACCTGGTAATATTTTAATAAAATGCATTCGCATCTTACCGGAAATATGTGCCAGTATTTTATGTTTATTTTCTAATTCTACCCGAAACATTGCATTTGGCAATGTTTCCATGACCGTCCCCTGAACTTTAATGGCTTCTTCTTTGGCCATAATTTTCCCCTTTTTGGATTGAAAATTGATGATTGGTATTTAAAAAATTTAAATTTTCTAAACTTCAACCCGTAAATAAAATCTATGTATAACAAAAAGAAATCTATAAAATTTTTTTTGAATCTTCAATCCTATCTTCTACGTAAACGAGAAGAACCACGTTTAAGAAATCCTTCGTAGTTTCGTGGTAACAAGTGTGCCTCAATTTGAGCCATTGTATCTATTGCAACTCCAACAACAATTAAAAGTGCAGTACCTCCAAAATAAAATGGAACATTAAATCGAGTAATTAAAATAGATGGCAACACACATACAGCTGAAACATAGATTGCACCACCCAGAGTAATTCTTGTTAAAACTTTGTCAATATATTCAGCAGTCTTCTTCCCTGGTCTTATACCTGGGATATAACCACCATTTTTCTTCATATTATCTGCAACATCAACAGGGTTAAAAGTAACAGCAGTATAGAAATAGCAGAAAAAGAAGATAAATCCAACGTAAAGAGATTCGTACCAGAAACTTCCAGGTGTTAAAGCTGCAGCTACTGTTTGCATCCATGAAATATTTAAAAAGCTAGCAATTGTCGCTGGAAACATAATAATTGAAGATGCAAATATTGGTGGAATAACACCAGAAGTATTTATTTTTAGAGGTAAATGAGTGCTCTGCCCACCATACATTTTACGGCCAACAACCCGTTTAGGATATTGCACCGGTATCCTACGCTGTGCCTGTTCTACAAAAATAATAACACCTACGACAGCAATCATTAATATTAAAAGTATTAAAACAGAAAAAATGCCCATTTCACCAGTGGATAACAGATTAAAAGTATTGCCAAGAGCAGAAGGCATCCGTGCAACTATACCTGCAAAAATTATTAGAGATATTCCATTTCCAATACCACGTTCTGTGATCTGCTCTCCCAGCCACATAATAAATGCAGTACCTGCAGTAAGCGTTAAAACAGTCATACACCGAAATGCCCAGCCTGCTTCAATGACTACTGAAGCACCACCAGGTGCAGTCATTCTCTCTAAACCAATACTAATACCAAAGCCTTGAATTAGACTGAGAAGAACTGTACCATATCGTGTGTATTGAGTAATTTTTTTTCGGCCTTGCTCGCCTTCCTTAGATAGTTTTTCCAGATGAGGTATAACAACTGTTAATAGCTGAATAATAATGGAAGCACTAATATAAGGCATAATTCCTAAAGCAAAAACAGATAATCTCTCTAATGCGCCACCTGAAAACATATCAAATAGACCTAATAATGTACCCTGAGCTCTTGCAAAAAAATGTGCTAAAGCAACATGATCTATTCCAGGCACAGGGACATGAACACCAATACGATATACTGCTAATAAAGCAAATGTTATAAAGATACGTTTTTTTAATTCAGGAATCTTAAATGTATTTTGGAAACCACCACCGATCATTTAAGAATTTCTACCTTTCCGCCAGCTGATTCGATTTTTTGTATAGCTGTTTTACTGGCCTTGTGAACTATCACTTGTATTGGGAAATCAATTTCGCCATTTCCCAGTAATTTTATTTTTTGTTTTTTTCCACGTAACAGTTTACTTGATCTCCATAATGTTTCATCAACTGTATCGTTGGTATCTTTAAAACGGTTGATATCTTTAATATTGACTATTTCATAGTGGTCTTTAAATATATTAGTAAAGCCTCTTTTGGGTAACCGTCGATGGATAGGCATTTGTCCACCTTCAAAGCCAATACGAACTTTGCCACCAGATCGACATTTAAGCCCTTTAGTACCTTTACCCGCTGTCTTTCCGAATCCGGAACCAACGCCTCGCCCAATTCTCTTACGATTTTTTCGGGCACCAGGGTTTGGTGCTAATTCATGAAGATTCATTAGTATATTCCTCAACTAATAGTAAATGATTCACCTGATTTATCATACCCATCACCGATGGTGTATTATTAAAAACTTTTGATCTATGCATTTTATTTAGCCCAAGTGCGCGAATAGTTTTTCTATGTTTTTCAGGTCTACCAATCTGACTTCGAATTAATGTAACTTTTATTTGATTATTCATAATCAATACCTGGTGTTTTATTCGTTTAATAATTTACAGTTCATCAACTTTTTTTCCTCTACGTGCAGCAACCATTTCTTTATTTTTCATACTTTGAAGACCTTGAATGGTTGCTTTCACAACGTTGTGAGGATTATGTGAACCGAGACATTTAGTTAAAATATTATGAACCCCAACAGCTTCTAATACAGCTCTAACAGCTCCTCCAGCAATTAATCCAGTACCTTTTGCAGCAGGTTTTAATAATACTCGACTCGCGCAATATCGGCCTATAATTTCATAAGGAATAGTGTTATTCTGAACCAGCGGCACTTTGATCATATTCTTTTTAGCGCTTTCGATTGCTTTTCTGATGGCTTCAGGAACTTCACCTGCTTTACCTAATCCTCCTCCAACACTGCCTTCACCATCACCAACAACAACAACAGCACTAAAGCTGAATCTTCTTCCACCTTTAACAACTTTTGCAACACGATTAATGTGTACTACTTTCTCTATAAATTGATTATCTTCTGTTTCTTGTTGCTTTTTACTCAATGTGCCTCCCCTGATATATCACTTTTTTACTGACTCATGAATCAAAATTATCAAAAGTCTTATGTTTAAATTAAAAAACTAATCCTGCTTCTCTTGCTCCTTCAGCAATTGCTCGGACACGCCCATGATACATATATCCGTTCCTGTCAAAGACAGCTCGTTTGACACCTTTTTCTATCGCCCGTTTTCCAATAATATCACCAATATGCTTAGCTAAATTTATTTTATTTTCAAAGGCGGGTTGATTTTTGATATCTTTTTCAGTGCTTGACGCTGATACAATTGTTCGCTGCTCTATATCATCAATTAATTGTGCATATATGTGTTTGGAGCTTCTGTACACAGTTAAACGCGGTTGATCAAGCGTCCCTGTTATTTTTTTTCGGATACGTTTTTTTCTTTTTAATCTAAGTTGTTGATCCACGTTGCTATCTCCAGTTATTTCAATTATTTTGTGCCTGTTTTTCCTGCTTTACGCTGTATCTGCTCATCTGAATATTTTATACCTTTACCTTTGTAAGGTTCAGGAGGTCTTAGTGCTCTTATGTCAGCGCATACTTGTCCAACAATTTGTTTGTCGATACCGGTAATTGTGATGGCATTTTGTTTGCTTACAGTTGCAAAAATGCCATCAGGCAGTTGGAAATCAATAGGATGAGAATATCCGAGAGTAAGTTTTAATGTATTGCCACTGGCTTCAGCACGATAACCAATACCATTTATTTCGAGTGTTCGTTCAAATCCTTTTGTAACACCTGTTACCATATTACTTACGATACTTCGTGTTAATCCCTGATAAGCCCTGTTTGATCTTGATTGATCCTTTGGTATTACTTCTATAATATTATTTTCTATTTTTAAATCAACATTTTCATGAACAAAATGTTCAATGGACCCTTTTGTTCCCTTAACCGTTATCTTCTTATCTGTATATGTAATGGTTATATCTTTTGGGATTTCTATTGGTTTTTTTCCAACACGTGACATCTTTGCTCCTTCGTCAGCCTATGGTTATAAATAGCCTACCATACCATGCATAAAAGTTCACCACCTGTATTCTCATGCTTTGCCTGTTTATCTGTCATTATTCCTTTTGACGTTGAATAAATAGCGATTCCAAGTCCATTGAGTACCGATCTTATTTCTTTATTTTTTTTATAAATTCTTCTGGATGGCTTGCTGACTCGTTTAATACCTTCGATAACACTATCATTATTATCATACTTGATGAATATTCTTAGAATCCCTTGCTTATCATCAGGAATCGTTTTATAGTGTTTAATAAAACCTTCTGCCTTAAGAATACGTGCAATTTCTATTTTAACTTTTGATTTTGGTATATCAACCGTATTAAATTTCGCTTTACATGCATTCCGAATGCGTGTCAATAAATCTGCAATTGGATCACTCATTGACATAATGATTCTCCATCTTAAATTATACTGGTTACCAGCTTGATTTGATGACGCCAGGTAAGATACCTTTTGACGCCAGATTTCGAAAACAAATGCGACAGATACCAAACTTTCTTAAATAGCCTCTGGATCTTCCGCACATGGGACAACGATTGTATTCTCTGACCTTAAACTTTTGTGATCGTGTTGCTCGTACTTTTAATGACTTTTTAGCCACCGTTTCCCCCTTTGTTAATTCCTAAAAGGCATTCCCATTAGTTTAAGTAGTGTTTTTGCCTCTTTATCGTTTTTTGCAGTGGTTACAATAGTGATATTCAAACCTTTTATTTTATCTATCTTGTCATAATCAATTTCAGGAAAGATAATTTGTTCTTTAATACCTAAAGTATAATTACCACGACCATCAAACGCTTTACCAGAAATACCTCTAAAGTCACGAACACGAGGTAATGCGACATTGACAAGTTTATTAAAAAAATCATACATACGATCACGCCGTAAAGTTACCATACATCCAATTGGCATTCCTGTACGAAGCTTAAAAGCAGCTATGGATCGTTTTGCTTTTGTAATGACCGGTTTTTGTCCCGAAATAGATTCAAGTTCGAGGGATGCAGCATCAAGTACTTTTATATTTTGAATAGCTTCTCCAACCCCAATATTCAGAACAATTTTTGTTAGCTTCGGGACCTGCATAATATTTTTATACTGAAATTCGTTAATCAACTGGGGAATTATCTCTTTTTTGTAATTTTCTTCAATAGATGTCATATTGTCCTCCAACACCATTACGCATCAATTATTTCATTGCATTTTTTGCAAACACGAACTTTTTTATTATCTTCAAGAATTTGCATCTGAATTCGAGTTGGATTAATGCATTTCGGGCATTCAAGCATCAAATTTGACCAATGAATAGGTCCTTCTTTTTCAATAATTCCGCCCTGACGATTTAGTTGGTTTGGTTTAGTATGTCTTTTAATCATATTTACTTTTTCAACGACCGCACGGTCTTTTTTCAATATGACTTTTAAAACCTTGCCGCTTTTCCCTTTATCTTTTCCGGCAATCACCTTAACCATGTCACCTTTACGAATATGGCACCTTTGGTGTGAATCTTTTTTGCCAGTTGTCTTTTTTATTTTTCTCAGCATTGAACTCACTCCTGCTTTATATAACTTCTGGAGCCAAAGATATAATTTTCATAAACCCTTTACCTCTGAGCTCTCTTGCTACAGGTCCAAATATACGAGTACCAATTGGTTCCTTACTTGTATTGATTAAAACAGCTGAATTATCATCAAAACGAATATATGAACCATCGGGTCTTCTGATTTCTTTTTTTGTTCTAACAATCACTGCTTTCAGGACATCACCTTTTTTAACTTTTGAATTCGGCATAGCTTCTTTGATTGAAACAACGATGATATCTCCGATACTCGCGTAACGACGTCTAGACCCACCCAGAACTTTGATACAATAAAGTGATTTTGCACCTGAGTTGTCTGCTGATGTTAATTTTGTTTCTGACTGAATCATTATTTTACCTCAATTATGCAGGTATTTAATTAATTAAACCGCTTTTTTCAAAACTTCGACAATACGCCATCGTTTGTTTTTGCTTAATGGTCTGCACTCAATAATAGACACCGTATCACCAATATTACATGAATTTTCATTGTCATGAGCAAAAAATTTTGATTTACGTTTCATATATTTCTTATACAGTGGGTGTTTAACCAGTCGATCAACCTGAACAACTATTGTTTTTTCCATTTTATTACTGATTACAATTCCCACAAGCTTTCTTTTTCTTTTATTCTGATTCATGCCACCATCTCCATCTCTTTTTCATTTATTATTGTTTTTAATCGAGCAATATCATGTTTAGTGTGCTTAATTCGAGATGTATTTTCCAATTGATTGGTTGCATGCTGAAATCGGAGGTTAAAAAGTTCTTCTGTTTTATTCTTTAGTTCTTGCTGCATCTCATCTATGCTTAAATTTCTTATTTCACTGGCTTTCATTGTTAGATTTCACTCCTTACCACAAATTTTGTTTTAACCGGTAATTTGTGTGCTGCCAGACGGAACGCTTCTCTTGCGAGGTGCTCAGGAACACCAGTCATCTCATAAAGTATTCTACCGGGTTTAATAACACAAGCCCATCCTTCTGGAGCGCCTTTTCCTTTTCCCATTCTGACTTCAGCCGGCTTTTTAGTGAACGGTTTATCTGGAAATATTCTAATCCAAATTTTACCACCTCTTTTTACGTGCCTTGTCATAGCAATACGTGCAGCTTCAATTTGTTTGGATGTGATGTCTCCACATTCAATTGCTTGCAATCCAAATTCACCAAAATTAAGACTCCCGCCTCTTCGAGCAAGACCTTTTTTTCTTCCACGCTGAACTTTTCTAAATTTAACCTTTTTTGGGCTAAGCATGATTTACTCCCAGAAAGATAAAGATAAAATTATCAATTACTATTGTTGAGGTTCATTGTTATCTTTACCTAATATTTCACCTTTAAAGATAAAGACTTTAACACCAATTATTCCATAAGTGGTATTGGCTTCAATAAATCCATAATCAATGTCAGCACGTAAAGTATGCAGAGGTATACGACCTTCTTTATACCATTCAGTCCTAGCCATTTCTGCACCACCCAAACGTCCTGAACATATAATTTTAATGCCTTCAGCACCAAACCTCATTGCAGAACTGACGCCACGTTTCATCGCTCTTCTGAAAGCAACTCGTCTTTCTATCTGCAAGGCAACATTTTCAGCAACTAACTGCGCATCAATTTCAGGTTTTCTAACTTCTTGTATGTCAATGAATACTTCAAGAGAAACTAACTTTTCCAGTTCTTTTTTTAATACGTCAATTTCTTGACCCTTTTTACCAATAACAATTCCTGGTCGAGCTGTAAATATTCGTAACCTTACTCGTTTTGCTGATCGTTCAATTTCAATTTTTGATATACCGGCATGGTATAGTTTCTTTTTAATGAATTTCCGAATGTTATGATCTTCAAGAATGTATTCGGAATATTTTTTTTCTGCAAACCAGCGGGAATCCCATGTTTTAACAATCCCTAAACGTAAGCCGATTGGATTTACTTTCTGGCCCAAGCCATACCTCCTTTACACTGTATCCTCTGATAAAATAACAGTAATATGACTGGTTCTTTTTAAAATTCTTGTTCCACGACCTCGTGCCCTTGCACGAAATCTTTTTAAAGTAGGCCCTTGATCTACATAAATGTTTTTGATAATTAAATCGTCAACATCAATGTTGTCATCTTTAATTGTTGCGTTTGAAACAGCGGAATTTATTATTTTATGAACCATCCCTGAAGCTTTTTGTGGCATAAATTTTAGAATATCAAGCCCAGCTTCAACTTTTTTTCCTTTAACAACCTGAGCAATTTTTTTAACCTTTTGGGGTGATATTCTCATATATTTTGCAATGGCACGTGCTTCCATGATGTTCCTCTTGTATCCTTTAATATAATTACTTTTTCTTTAAGCGTGTCTTTTTATCACCCGCATGACCATAGAATGTTCGGGTGGGTGAAAATTCGCCCAATTTGTGACCAACCATATTTTCCGTGACAAATACTGGCACAAACTTTTTGCCATTATGGATTGCTAATGTTAACCCAACCATTTCCGGAACGATTGTTGATCGTCGCGACCACGTTTTTATTACTTTGTTACTTCTACTATTCTGAGCTTCAATGACTTTTTTAATCAGCGAATTTTCAATAAATGGTCCCTTTTTGATCGATCGTGGCATTATTCTACTCCTAATAATGAACAATAGTCACAAGAATTTGTTGCAACTATTTTTTTCTCCGTTTAATAATAAATCGATCAGTTGCTCGATTTTTTCTCGTTCGATATCCTTTGCTTGGTACTCCCCATGGTGAACATGGATGTCGTCCACCTGATGATCGGCCTTCACCTCCACCCATTGGATGGTCAACTGGATTCATAGCCACACCTCTAACTTTGGGGCGTCGTCCTAACCAACGTCTACGACCTGCTTTTCCCAAATCAATATTTTCTTGCTCAACATTTCCTATTTGCCCTATTGTTGCTTTGCATTTCAAAAGGAACATTCTAACCTCTCCAGAAGGTAATTTTATTTGTGCGTATTTTCCTTCTTTTGCAATTAGTTGAGCAAATGCTCCTGCACTGCGAACTATTTGGCCGCCCTTTCCTACCTTCATCTCAATATTGTGAATGTGTGTACCAAGCGGAATTTTGGAAAGTGGTAAGCAGTTACCTGGTTTAATATCTACATTTTCACCCGACATTACATTGTCTCCGACATTTAATTTTAGTGGTGAAATAATATAACGTTTTTCACCATCAGCATAATGCAGGAGCGCTATTCTAGCAGATCTGTTTGGATCATATTCTATGGCTGCAACCTTAGCTGGAATGTTATCTTTATCTCGTTTGAAATCTATTATTCGATAGTGTCGTTTCTGACCGCCACCTCTATGTCTACTTGTTATTCGACCATTTGAATTTCTGCCACCTGTTTTCTTTATCTTTTTAATCAAACTCTTTTCAGGTGTTTTTTTTGTTATTTCATCAAAAGTCGAATAAACCTGAAATCTTCTTCCAGGTGATGTTGGTTTTACTCGCTTTACTCCCATTATTTATACTCCTTATTAAACACCTTCGAAAAACTCAACTTTATCACCAGCAGCCAATGTAACGATTGCTTTTTTCCAATCTCTTCGTTTTCCCATTATTCGACCGCGTCGTTTGCGTTTACCATTTATTTTAAGAGTATTAACTGATTCAACTCGAACATCAAATACTTCTTCAATTGCTTTTCTTATTTGAATGCGGTTAGCATCTTGGTGAACTTCAAAAACAATTTGATTCATGGCATCTCTTAACCCAATCGTTTTTTCAGTTACAATCGGTTTAATGATAATATGATGGGTATCCATGAATTTTTCCTTTCTTTGCTACATTACGTCCTGGAATAGCTTCGAATTATCGGACTCTTTCTTTTATCTGCCCGATTGCTGGTTGCAAAACGATCAGATGCTTATAATTAAGTATATCGTATACGTTTAATCCACTTGTGTGAATAAGTTTGACAAATGGACAATTCCGTGATGACAAATCCAAATTTGTATTTTCTTTATCGGTAACGATTAAAGCTGATTCAACATTTAAGCCATCAATGATTTCTGCAAATACCTTTGTTTTAATTTCTGGCATTTCAAATGAATCTAAGACCATTAGCTTTTCATCATTGATTTTTCCGGATATTGCCATTTGTAGTGCCATCTTTTTTACTCGCTTTGGCACTTTATAATTATATTTTTTTCCTTGAGGACCAAATATTACACCGCCGCCTCGTCTTAAAGGTGACTTTATGTCACCAGGTCTGGCGTTACCGGTTCCTTTTTGGCGATATAATTTTTTCCCACTTCCTCTAATATCAGATCTGTTTTTAACCTTTGCACATCCGGATCTTTTATTGGTCAATTGCATGGTTACAACACTATGGAGTATATCAACTTTTATTGGAACTTTAAACAGTTCCTCCTCCAAAGTAATAGTATCAACTTTTTCACCTTTTATATTATGAACATCAATGGAAAGCATTTCTTTTTTCCTTTGTCTCATCTTTCATTAACATTGAAATGTAGGCTATTTTATACTTTTTGCTTATACAGCTCAATTAGGCCTTTATTATGCCCTGGAATTGCTCCCTTGATGAGTATTAGATTTTTTTCAGGGCGAATATCTACAATTTCGATATTTTTCACAGTTTTTTTAGAATTCCCATATTGTCCTGGTAATTTTTTGCCTTTAATAACTCTTCCTGGAGTAGCACTACAACCAATAGAGCCTGGAATTCTATGACTCATGCTTCCATGAGTTTTCTTCCCACCATGAAAACCATGCCTCTTGATAACACCCGAAAATCCTCTACCTTTGGTTGTTCCAGTTACTTTTATTTTTTCACCAATTTCAAAAACATCACCAATGCTAATTGTCTGCCCTAACTTAAAAGCTTCTGGATCATTTATTCTAAATTCTTTTAGCCTTGAATATTTTCCACCCCCACTTTTTTCAAAATGGCCTTTGAGTGGCTTATTGATATTTTTTTCCTTTTTTTCACCAAATCCTACTTGGATGCAGCTATAACCATCTGTCGCTACAGTTTTTATCTGAGTAACAACACATGGACCGGCATTTATTACGGTAACAGGAATCTGTTCTCCAGTGTTTGTAAACAAAGATGTCATTCCTATTTTTTGTCCAATAAGACCTTTGCCTTTTGCCATTTTACTTTCCTCTATACATCATCAAGCTTTACTATGTTGTTTATTGTGTCATTCAGATTTAAGTTTTGATCTCGACATCAACACCGGCTGAAAGATCCAACTTCATCAATGCATCAACAGTTTGCTGCGTTGGTTCAAGAATATCAAGTAGACGTTTATGTGTTCTAATTTCAAACTGCTCTCTTGATTTTTTGTCAATATGCGGTGATCGTAGTACACAATACTTATTTGTTCTCGTTGGCAAAGGTATAGGACCAATAACTCTTGCTCCTGTACGTTTTGCCGTATCTACTATATCATTTGTTGATTGATCCAACAAACGATGATCATATGCTTTTAAGCGAATGCGTATTTTTGGATTCATATTACTGGTTTCCTACTCAATTATCTCGCTCACAACACCTGCACCCACGGTTCTTCCACCTTCTCTTATTGCAAAACGGAGTTCTTTTTCCATTGCAATCGGTGTAATAAGTTCCGCTGAAATGGAGATATTGTCACCAGGCATAACCATTTCGACATTTTCAGGAAGTTCAACCACTCCTGTAACATCAGTTGTTCTGAAATAAAATTGGGGTCTATACCCTTTAAAAAATGGCGTATGCCTTCCACCCTCTTCTTTACTCAGGACGTAAACTTCAGCTTTAAATTTAGTGTGAGGTGTAATTGATTTTGGTACCGCTAATACCTGTCCACGTTCAACTTCTTCACGTTTTGTCCCTCTAAGTAAAACGCCAATATTGTCGCCTGCTCTGCCTTCATCCAAAATCTTCCTGAACATTTCAACACCAGTACAGACAGTCTTCATTGTCGGTTTTATACCAACAATTTCTATTTCTTCCCCCATTCGCACAATGCCACGTTCAACTCGTCCTGTGACTACTGTTCCACGGCCCGAAATACTAAATACATCTTCAATAGGCATCAAGAAAGGCTTATCAAGATCTCTTACAGGTTCTGGAACATATTCATCAATTGCTTCCATTAACTCAAAAATGCACTTCGCTTCGTCACTGTTATTATCATCGCTTTCTAAAGCTTTCAGTGCACTTCCTTTAATAATAGGCGTATCATCACCGGGAAATTCATATTTATCTAATAGTTCTCTTAGCTCAAGTTCGACCAATTCTATTAACTCTTCATCATCTACCATGTCGCATTTATTTAGAAAAACGACTATTTTGGGGACACCAACCTGACGCGCTAGCAAAATATGTTCTCGTGTTTGTGGCATCGGACCATCATCAGCTCCAACAACAAGTATTGCACCATCCATTTGTGCAGCACCTGTTATCATATTTTTAATGTAATCAGCATGTCCTGGACAATCTACATGAGCATAATGTCGTTTATCGGTTTCATATTCAACATGAGCAGTCGCAATCGTAATTCCTCGTGCTTTTTCTTCCGGTGCTTTGTCTATTTGGTCAAATGGTACAAACTGAGCCATTCCTCTCATGCCCATGTGTTTTGTAATAGCAGCAGTCAACGTGGTTTTTCCATGATCAATGTGACCAATAGTACCTACATTAACATGTGGTTTACTTCGCTCAAATTTATCCTTAGCCATGCTTCCCCCTTTTTTTTCAAAAAAACGGATTATGAAAACTGAAAACTCAAAGTCATGCTCCTGATTTGTACATAACGCATAACTTTGAGTTTTAATCGTTAAGTATCTTTATTTTACCAATGGTAATGTGCAAATGCCTTGTTTGCCTCAGCCATTTTATGTGTATCTTCTTTCTTCTTAACAGATGCACCTCTTTGATTCGCTGCATCTAACAATTCCGAAGCAAGTTTGTTTGACATCCCGTTTTCACCACGTCTTCGTGATGCATCCAGTATCCATCGAATAGCTAATGCAACCTGTCGAGTAGAGCGTACTTCAGTTGGTACTTGATATGTAGACCCACCAACTCTCCTCGATTTAACTTCAATCATAGGTTTAACATTATCCATTGCTTTTTCAAATATTTCTAATGGTGGCTTCTTTGTTTTTTCTTCGATAACATCAAATGCAGAATATAGTATTGATTCAGCCAAACTCTTCTTACCATTTTTCATGATTGAATTGATAAACCGAGATACCAGTTTACTTTTGTATTTTGGATCTGGAATTATCAACCTTTTGGGTACATCACCTCTTCTTGGCATATATCACCTTTATCACAACAATCATATCAACTACTTTTTTTGATTGTTTATTTTTTTAACCCTACATTAATCTGATTTAAAACATTTGCGTTTACTTGGGTTTTTTTGCCCCATATTTTGAACGACCTTGTTTTCTATCCTGAACACCCAAAGTATCCAAGGTACCCCTGACAATATGGTAACGAACACCTGGCAAATCTTTTACTCGCCCACCTCTTACCAATACAACTGAATGTTCTTGCAAATTATGCCCAACCCCAGGAATATATGCTGTAACTTCTACCCCGGTTGTTAAACGCACACGAGCAACTTTTCTTAGCGCTGAATTAGGTTTTTTAGGAGTCGATGTATAAACACGCGTACAAACGCCTCTTTTTTGAGGTGAACCCTTTAATGCGGGTGTGTTTGTTTTTTTCTTTTGCTTTTCGCGCCCTTTTCTTACGAGCTGATTTATTGTTGGCATATTAAACTCTTATTCTTGTAATCAGTTTGATTGAAATAATATAAAGAGACTTTGTATCCTATTATTTCCTGTATGTCAACAGAAAACTTAGTAGTCTTTTCTTTTTTTTAGCTACTTAGAAGACTTGCTATCTAATATTCTGAGATTTAATGTCCTATGACATATCCTCATCTGTTTCAATTATTGGTTCTATGTCTATATAAGAACGTGTACCGGTTCCTGCAGGTATCATCCGTCCCATAATAACATTTTCCTTCAAGCCCCTGAGTTGGTCTAAAGTACCAGCAATACTAGCATCAGTCAAAACGCGTGTCGTTTCTTGAAATGATGCTGCAGAAATAAAACTTTCTGTACTTAAAGAAGCCTTTGTTATACCGAGAATCAACGGCTCCGCTTTAGCAGGCTCTCCACCTTTTTCAACAGTTATGAGGTTTTGTTCTTCAAATCGTCCTCTTTCGACCTGTTCTTCCAAAATAAAATTTGTGTCGCCAACTTCAGTTATCCTTACACATCTCATCATTTGACGAACAATTACTTCTATGTGTTTGTCATTAATTCGAACTCCCTGGAGTCTATATACTTCTTGAACCTCATTTACCAGGTATCTTGCCAAAGCGACTTCTCCCTGGATATTCAAAATATCTTGTGGATTTGCAGCCCCACTTACAAGCGGATCACCGGATCGAACATAGTCGCCATCGTATACATTGATATGCTTTCCTCTTGGAATTAAATATTCCTTTTTGTCCCCCACATCAACTGGCGTTACAGTAATTTTTTGCTTACCTTTTGTTCCTTTTGAAATAGACACATACCCATCAATTTCACTTAAAACAGCATTTTCTTTTGGTTTTCTAACTTCGAATAATTCGGCAACCCTGGGCAGACCACCGGTAATATCTTTTGTCTTTGTTGTCGCTCTTGGCAGCTTTGCGATAATATCACCAGCGTTAACGTCTTCTCCCTCTTCAACCAACAAAATGGCATCAACAGGAAGATAATATCGTGCCAGACCTGAGCCATCAGCACTCTGTTTACTTTCTAATCGTTTAAGTCTTGCTGTTTTTCCGGTTTTATCTTTAATTGAAATTCTGGGTCGGACTTCACCCTCTTTAAATTCTACAATCATCTGACTAGATTTACCAGTTACAGGGTCTACCTTTTCCTGCATTGTTTTGCCCAAAACAATATCGTCAAACTTAACGACTCCATCCACTTCTGTTAAAATTGGTGTTGTAAATGGGTCCCAGGCAGCAAGAATATCTCCTGGTTGCACGACATCACCATCTCTAACCTTGACTTGTGCTCCATAAATAACAGGACAACGCTCACGCTCACGCCCTTTTTCACTTTCAATGACAAATTCTCCACCACGCCGATTCATGACGACCAAATCGCCTTGAGAACCATCTTCTTTGACACGTTGAACAACATTTAAGTCAACAGATCGAACCCGGCCTTCCACATGTGCTCGAATATCCGCCTGTTCCACTCTTCTACTGGCTGTACCACCAATATGAAACGTCCTCATT
>Ga0272440_1000820_pt1 | contig 26161 bp, 17 predicted proteins | sample SSMMMBAug17_FD_192440 | JGI IMG/M metagenome (GOLD analysis project Ga0272440, IMG submission 192440) | Marine sediment archaeal communities from Little Sippewissett salt marsh, Falmouth, MA, United States - SSM-MMB-Aug17 | ecosystem: Environmental > Aquatic > Marine > Wetlands > Sediment ...
GCAATGAGGAGCCAACCGCGTCGTCGTCCTAAAAATGGAAGAGAGAAACGATCTAAAAATGGTGCCCATAAAAATTTGAGAGTATAGGGGAGACCAACAAGAGCCATCATGCCTATCACAGATAAATCGACATTTTCATCTTTCATCCATGCCTGAAGCACAGTAATCGTCAAAAGTAAAGGTAATCCGCATGAAAACCCCATAACAAAAGAAACCAACATACGTCGGCTTAATATACTTCGCAACATTTTTATAAAATCGTTCATTTTAATAAGCCCAAAAATAAAGATTATTATTTTACCATTAAAAAAGCCCCCATTAAAAAATGGAGGCTTTTTATTTTTGATAAATCTTATATAAGACTGAAAAAGATCAGTCAACTCTATTTATTTTGTTGTGCTCATTAGTACCGATTTTGCAGTTTCTGTAATTCCCTCTGGAAAACCTACAACATTGTAAAGTACCATAAAGCCTAAAACCCAAACAATGACCATGCAAATTAACCATAGAACAAAGCCATATTTTACAAAATCAAATGGGCTTATCATTCTCTTTCCATTATCTGGATAGACACCAAGACCATAGACAATAGCGTTATTAGGTGTTCCAACGATTAAAAAATGAGCAAATGATGTTGCAAATGCTGTTGCAAGACCGATTGCCCAGGGTTCACCATGAACACCAGTCATAATACCCATAGGAACAGCAATTGGACCAAGAAGCGCTGTTGTTCCTGCATCTGACATAAAATTAGTCATTAAACCAGAAAATGAACTCATTCCGATCCATAGCCCTAAGCCTTCACCAAAGCCAATTGACTGTAATATGGTCAAAAATATTTGAGCCAACCATAAAGCAGCTCCTGTTTCCTTTAAAAGAGCGCCCAGCGTTAAAGCACCACAGTACATAAACCAGGCATCCCAGGAAATCCCCTCTAATATTTTTTTCCACTCTGTAATTTTGAATACAACAGGAATTACAAGAGCTAATAATGCTGGCCCGCCTAAACCAAGATCGTGACCACCAAAGATCCATAAGACAAGAATCAAAAGTATCATACCTAAGGCAACCTTTTCAGGATAACTCAAAGGCCCCATTCTTTTTGTTTCTTCTTTGATGGCTCTTAGACCTGGTGTAAGATCTTTTGTTTTTACACCTCTGAATGCAAAAAGCATATATCCAGCAACTGCCAATCCAAGAACAGGTGTTAATGGAAAACCATATAACATCCAACGGCCAAAGCTCATTGGAACATTATACTCTGCCCAAAACCCCATCATAATAACATTTCGGCCACCTGCAGCAGGTGATCCAACACCACCTACATTTAAGGCAAAGCAAAGTGCAAACATCAAAAGTTTTGCAAGGTGTTCATCATGCTCAATAACACCATTTTTACTGTTAGCTGAAACTGCTCCCATGTAAACTGCTGCCATGACCGGTGCCATAAAAGCTGCCATAGCATGTGCAGATATTAAAGATCCAAGAATAGACATGGAGACGCATAAAACAACAATTGGAAGTACATAACCACTGGTCCAACCCAATATCCATGTGGCAAGTCGTTTGTGTAAGCCCACACCAATGACAGTAACTCCCATTGCCAGAACTCCTAAAAGAAACAGGGGGGCATCGCCAGCAAAAGTTTGACCTATCATTTTCATTGGTAATAATTGAAAAAAATAAGCAAACATAGGTATCATAATACCTACTAAACCTATTGGAAGAGCTTCTGTTGCAAAATAAATAACAGCCATTGGAATCATGGCTAAAACAAGTTTTGCTTTCCATGCAGCATGTGCAACATCAGATGCAACATGCCACTGAATTAATTTCTCTGCTACCTTCTGTTTTTCAACCAGGTCTATAAGCGACTGCGGGGTTGGTAAAATAAACCCGATAATAATAAAACAAAGGCCTCCAACTATTAGCCACAAAGACTTATTTGCAAGTATTCCTGAACTTGCTGGTGTTTCAATATCCATAGTTTAAATCCTCTTACCTCCTATTTTTCTCATAGTATTAAAAGTTGATTTGTCAATATTCAACTTTCTTGCCTATTAAAACTAAATAATTATTATCTTAAAAACTTCACGTATAGCGTAAAAGCCATGATTATCCAGCAAATGTCATGCCATTGCTAAAAATATTATTAATTCAAATTGGTTATATAAAAAAGTATATATTTTGAGGAAATGATTAGAATCGTTACGAAACGTTGTGAAACAATTCTGAAATCATTCTTGAAACGTTTTGAAACTTTTTTTTATATATTATTAATTTAAATTAACATGCCTCCTTAACACTACACTACAGCTGGAAAATAAATAGAAAATGTTGTTCCCATTCCTATTTCACTTGCACAAGATATGAATCCATTGTGTGTCTCAACAATGCCATATACAACAGATAGTCCCAAACCAGTACCTTTACCAACTTCTTTAGTTGTAAAAAAAGGATCAAAAATATGCTCTTTGGTTTTTTTATTCATTCCAAAGCCTGTATCTAAAATTGTTAAAACTACATATTGTCCAACTTTTAAAAAATTATTTTTTAAAGGGTGTTCAAGAACAAATTGATCATTTATAATTGTATTTTCTGTTTTGATTATGAGAGAACCTCCATCAGGCATTGCATCTCGAGAATTATTGCATAAATTGATAATAACTTGTTCTAATTGTAGCTTATCTGCTTTGATAAGGTGTAAATCATTGCATAAATTGAGCTTAATATCAATTGTTTGAGCACATAATTTGTTAATTTTTTCATAAACATCTCTTATTTCATTATTTAATTGAACAGGGTATAACTTACTTTCTGATTTTTTACTAAAAGCTAAAAGTTGATTAACCAGGTTTGCCCCTCGTTTTGAAGAGTTTAATATTTCCTCTATGATTTCTCTATTTTCTTCATGGATTGTCTGATCTTCCAATAATAAATCAGAATTACCAGTTATTACATAAAGGAGGTTATTAAATTCATGAGCAATTCCACCAGCTAAAATTCCAATTGTTTCCAAGTTTTTAGATTGCTGAAGTCTTTTTTCTAGTTCTTGTTTTTCTTTTTCTGCTTTTTCAATTTGCAATCGTTCTGTTATATCCCGAATAATACCAACATTTAGCCTTTTTCCATTAATATGAATAAAATTGAATGAAATTTCAACAGGAAAAACTGTCCCATCTTTTTTGACATGATATCTTAGAGGAACTTTTCCTGAACCGAATTTTAAAGTTTTTGATGACTTATCTTTTTCAGCAGACAAATCAGTTGCTTTTAAATTAATAAGTTCAATATAATCATATCCATATAACTCAACTGCAGCATCGTTAGCATCAAATATATCGAAGTTTTCTGTATCAACAACCAATAAAGCATCTGATATAGATTGAAAAAGCATTCTATATCTATTTTCAGCTTCTTTAAGCTTTGATTCAATACGAATTCTGTTTTCTATGTCATTTTTTATTGTTTGTCTCATCTGATTTATTGAAAATACAAGCTTGTCAATTTCATCCATTTTGTTAGTATATTTCTTCTTATCAATTGTTAGCGATAAGGCTAAATCAGAAATATTAAGATTATGAGCATATTCAGATATTTTAATTAAATGGCGCGTAACTGTTAAATATATAATGATAAGAATACAGATAGAAACAATAAATGTTTTTAAGCCCTGAGCAAATAATATTAAAATAACACGATCTTGTAAATGCTGATTAACATTTTTCAAAGTTGCTATTACTAAAAAATTACCTATATGTTCAAATTTATCTTTACCTTTTGGATATATCATCTTAAAGTCTTTTTTAACTATGTATTCTCTAAATAAATTTTCTCCAGCAAAAATATTGTACCTATTTGATTTTTCCTTAACTTCAAGATAAATAATATCATCCATTTTTAAAATATCGTTAAGTTGTATTTGAATTTGTTTTTCATCTAACTCCCATAAACTTCTTGTTAGTGTTTGTAAATGAATGTCTTTAATACTTTGAATCATTTTATTTATTTGAGTTTTATCTTTTCTATATTCCCAATAAATTTGAAAGCAAGAAATAATAAGTGTTAATATTGAACTTATACATAAAATGTAAAAAAGCTGTTTTCTTGCTAAATTATTCTTTGTTTGTAGGCTAAATTTTTTTTTCATGTTTTATATGTGCACTAATAACTTATTTCTATCTGCATTTAATATTTTTTTGAACAATGAAATATTTAATTATTGTTTACATTGTACAAACTATAATTAATATACTTTTCTAAAAAAATAAACAAGTACAAAAAAAATGACACATTATTATTATCATTTTAACTAACTATAAGAATTTATCATTAAATAAGAAATTTCAGGTATTGGTTAAACATATTTATAATGATAAAGATAATTGCTAAAAAATTATCTTTTTAAAAAGAATTTGTTTAAAACAATAAATTTGTATTGACATGAATGGTAATCAAAATTATATTCAAAAATTTAAATTCTTGCATAAAAGATTTCAATTAAGAACAGAAAGAATGCTTAAAACAATAATTAATAGTGTTTATAAAATTATTGCTATTTAAGTAGATTAAAAATTATTTCTAATTAAATATTCGGTTAAATCAACTATGAAAAATGAGAAGAGGCCTGTTCGGTTAAAGGGTGTTGGTGATAGCCTATGGGTTTCAATAGATCCAACACAACCATTAGAAACATTAAAAAATGAACTTATAACTGTTTTTCAGAGATTAGGTCATTTAACTATCCAGGCCAAAGTCGTTTTGGATCTAGAGCAGGATGGAGATTATGACAGTCTAATTTCTGAAATTCGTAAATTTTTAAAAGAAACTTACAATGTAGCGTCTGTTCTTTTAAATGACAAAAAAAGTAAAGCTGAAAAAAAATCACAGGCAAAACAGCATGACTGGGATACAAAATGGAAATCAAAGCGAAGTGATGTCCTGATGATTGCAGGCCGAATTCGTTCAGGTCAACGAATAAAGGCCAGACGTCATCTGGTTGTTTTAGGGGATGTCAATCCTGGTGGTGAAGCAATGGCAGGTGGTGACATTATTGTCCTGGGAAGTCTTAAGGGTAAAGCTGTAGCTGGCCAGCCCAGTAATCATGATGCCATTATTTTAGCTCTGGATTTTAAACCTACTCAAGTCCAGATTGGTATGAATGTTGCTGTTGGCATTGATACAGATGCGCCACAAACAGCTGAGTTTGCTAGAGTCGAAGGGGATAATATAGTTGTGGAAGAATATATGCAAGCTAACCCCTTTGCCAAACTTCATTGGCCACAGGCAAGATAATGAATTAACATAATGATCAATGAATCAATAGATCAATGATCAATGATCAAAAAAGCAATAAATAATGAATAGAGCGTATCATATTCATTAAAATTGCAAAAAGAGGTAGCTTTGGAAGGTAAGGTAATAGTAATTACATCAGGTAAGGGGGGCGTAGGAAAAACTACAGCAACAGCCAGCATTGGTGCTGCTTTAGCCCTTGAAGAAAATCGCGTTGTTGTAGTGGATATGGATATCGGGCTTCGAAACCTTGATGTTGTTATGGGGCTTGAAAATAGAATTGTATTCACTGTTGTTGATGCGGTTAATGGTATTTGTGATATAAAACAGGCAGCCATAAAAGATCGAAGAATAAAGGATTTATATTTAATACCCGCATCTCAAAGTGACAATAAAGATGTACTTGAAGCTGAAGGTATGATCAAGCTCTGCAATGAATTACGAAAACAGTTTGATTATATTGTCATTGACTGCCCTGCAGGAATCGAAAAAGGTTTTCAAAATGCTGTTGCTGCTGCAGATGAAGCAGTTGTCCTTTGTACTCCAGAAGTATCTGCTGTTCGTGATGCTGATCGAATCATAGGCTTGTTATATGCTCGTTCAATAACACCCAAATTGATCATAAACAGAATAATCCCACAGATGGTTGAACGTGGTGACATGCTCAGTCATGATGATGTTGTGGAAGTTTTATCAATTGAACTTATTGGTCTGGTTCCATTAGATGAAAATGTTGTTGTATCAACGAACACTGGAGTTCCAGCAGTTCTTCAAAAAAACTCCCCTGCTGGAGAAGCATTTCAACGCATTGCAAAGCGTATAGATGGCGATGTTGATTTACCCTTTGAAATTCCAAAAGCCAAAGGTGGTCTATGGAAAAAGTTAGCGCAAAGAATCGGTATGAGCAGAAGGGGGGCTTAAATGTCATTTGATTTTATTAAGAGGTTCAAAGAAAGACGAAAACGAAAAAAACTTAAGGCTAGTAGCGGTGGAATAGCAAAAAAACGCCTTCAATTTGCAATAATTTACGATAAACTTGAAGTTTCTGATAATATGTTGCAGTCACTTCATCAGGACATTCTGGATGTTATCTCCAAATATTTTGAAATTGATCGAGATTCGTTAAAAATCGATATCAAACCCACAGATGATTTATCTTCCCTGGTTGTAAACACTCATATTCTTCGTGCGAAAAACCACAGCAAAAAAAAAAACGCGATAGCTAAAGCCAAAAAAGCAGCTAAAACAAATAAATCTAATAACTAACAATTTTAAATAATAAAACGCAAAGGTATGTAAGACCTTTGCGTTTTATAGTTGCTATATAATTTCTTTTAATGGCACTCATTTCAATAAAATTTTAATATATAAATCATTGATACCATGCTAAAAAAAATAATTTTCTCAATCTTTTTACTAACTATAATCCCTGCACATTTAATTTTTGCGCAAATGCCACTTAAAAATGTCAAATCATGGGGCTATTGGCTCCAATCACCATGTATTCAAAAAATAGAATCCAGCCCCTTTGATTTAATTGTCATTGATTATTCATATGATGGAACAGATGCTAAAGCATTCACAGGAAGGCATTTAGATGTGCTTCATAGTGCCAATAAACATGTCCTGGCATATCTATCTATTGGAGAGGCTGAATCTTATAGATTTTATTGGAAAAAGCAATGGAAACCAGGTTCTCCAACTTTTATTGATAAAGAAAACTCAGATTGGCCTGGTAATTATAAAGTAAAATATTGGGATAAAAGATGGTGGAATCAGGCTCTAAAGCCATATTTAAATCGAATTCTTTCGTCTGGATTTGATGGAATTTATCTCGATATTATAGATGCTTACTATTATTGGACTCAAAATGGTTATAAAGCTCAGGACTGTGCCAATAAAATGATTGATTTGGTAGTAAAAATAAGATCGTACATAAAAAAAAGGGGTAAAAGATCATTTACTATCTGCCCTCAAAATGCTTTAGGGATAATCAATGATGCCTCTTTAAGTGCTAAAAAAAAATATTTAAAAGCTATTAACGCTGTTGGTGTGGAGAGTTTATTTTTTAACTACTGGAGCCTTGAAGATCAAACTTATAGATTAAAATGCATTCGAAAATTTTATAAAGCCAAAAAATATATATTTAATGTTGAATATATAAAAAAAAATCAGTGGAAGACTTACCAAAAGTATCTTCAAAAACAATCAATACCAATTATTGGATATGCAGCTCATGAAAAAAGAGCTCTTAAAGAACTAATCATTCCAGATACTACAATCAAATAACTGTACTTTTAGCACATTCTTATTTAATATTTATTACTTTTTAAGAGATTTAAGTGTTGATGGTTTTTTATTAATTTTTGATTTAAAACCTTTTTTTTGATACAATAATGTACTTCCAACACGTACAGGAGTAAATATATCAGATTCATTATGTGCATTTTCCATTGCACCAAGAATAAGAAATCCAGACTCAACCAGCATTCTACTAAATTGTTGAAGAATTTTTCTTTTTGTATTTTGATCAAAATATATTAAAACATTTCTACAAAAAATCATGTCAAAAGATCCCATACGAGATAGGGAATCCATAAAATTCAGTTGATAAAATGTAACCATATCCTTAATATGCTTTTCCAGTTGCCAATGCTTGTCTATTTTTTTAAAATATTTTTCTTTACGTTCTAAAGAAAGTCCCCGATTTATTTCAGCATCGTAATATTGTGCACTTTTGGCTTTATTTAAAGCTCGAGTGGAGATATCTGAAGCAGCAATAATAAAATTGTCTAACGTAATACCAGTAAATTTATTTTTTTCTACAAATTCATAAATCAACATTGCTATTGTATAAGCTTCTTGTCCAGTTGAAGACCCTGCACTCCAAACACGAAATTTTTTTCCCTTTTGTTTTTGATGCTCTTCTTTAAATTTATTCAATACAAAATTTTCAAAAGTTTCAAATGGATGTCTATCCCTAAAAAAAGATGTTTCATTAGTAGTCATTGCAAGGATAATATCCTCACGTAACTGAGTTGACAAGTTGCGCATTAATTGAACAGTAAGTTCCGAAAAACTTTTTATCTGATATGATTTTAACAATGGTTCTAGTCGCTGATGAATCAAATATTTTTTATCATCTTTTAAAGCAATACCACAGTTTGTTTTTATATACTGACGTATATAATCAAAGTCTTGTTTTGATAAGTTCATCTTTCACCTTAAAGGTAATTCTTCAAACCCTTTTTTGCAATATCCCTACAACACATTCTGAAATTTTTTCCAATGGCTGTACTTCATCAACAAAACCTGATCGAACAGCACTTCCCGGCATTCCCCATACAACACTGGTTGCTTCATCCTGTGCTACAACATATGCTCCAGATTGTTTTAAGTAGGATAGTCCATTTGTTCCATCAGTCCCCATTCCTGTTAAAATAACAGCAACAATGTCTCCTCCTAAAATAGGCTCAGCAGATCGGAAAAGAACATCCACAGAAGGCCTGCAACCATGTTCAGGTGGTTCTTCGTTTATCTTAATGGTAAGAATAGCACCTTTTCTACCAATAACCATGTGCTTTCCACCAGGTGCTATGTATACATGTTGTTTTTCTATTGTTTGATCATTTTTAGCTTCTAAAACATTATGTCGACACTTTGAATTCAAACTTTCAGCAAGTGATTCTGTAAATTTGGGTGGCATATGTTGTACAATTAGAATGGGTATATCAACACTTTGACATAATTCTGGCACAACTGTCATTAAAGCTCTGGGTCCACCGGTTGAGACTCCTATTAAAATTGCCTTAATCCTCGTTTTTCTTACTATAGGGCATGATAATTGTTTTTGATTGTTTTCCTTTTGACTTACATCCTTTTGACTTTTTTCTAACTTATTTTCTTTATTTTTTGATTGAATTTGTGATGCGGTACTTCTATTCCTGGATGCTATTCTTCTGGAAGTAAAATATCTTATTTTTGCTAGAAGCTGGCGCCTTAGAGATGAAAAATTTTTTTGCTGGTTATTTCCTTCAGGTTTAGTAATAAAATCGAAAGCTCCTCTTTCAAGGGCTTTTATAGTAATATCTGCACCTTTTTTAGTAAAAGCGCTTAACATGATAACACCAATAGGTGGCAAATCATCAAATTCTGAGTTAAATCGTTGAATTTCTTGCAGTGTTTGGATACCATTCATCTCTGGCATTTCAATATCCAGAGTGATCAGATCCGGGCGTTGAGTTCTTATAAATTCCATTGCCTTAACGCCATTTCGTACTGATCCAATGACCTTAATATCGTCTTCACCATCTAAACATTTTTGCACGATTTTTCGGAAAATTAATGAATCGTCAACTATAAGTATTGTTGTTAAATTTTTCATAGACCAATTATAAGGGATAGTATCCAATTATTATAATTAAGAAAAGTTATAATTGTAAAATTTTTTATCAAAAAATGAAAAAAAGTATTATTTTTAAGATAAAATGAGTCACTAAAAATATCAATGTTTTTTTTATCTTTTTAAGTTTTGTAACAATATTATATACACTATTAATTCAGTTTTTTCAATTTTTCATATAACAAATTAAGCTTTGAATGCATATAAAATAATAAGTTTGTTATTTTAAGAAGGTGTTGCGAGATTTTTGAGATTATGTTATTCTTAATTTTAATAGATTAGATGCATTCAATGTGTTAATTATCAAAGTATTCAATGTTGTAATGTTGAGCAACGTTATAGTTCAAAAGGAGGAAATATGAAAGAGAAATGCTCATCATTTATTTTATTTATGTTGAACAAAAAAAGAAACATTATTTTATTTTTTGCTATTGGCAATATTTTCTTTTTTACTCAATCAGTACTTGCAGAACGTATGGCTGTATCTTCGTCAAAGGCAAATATTCGTTCAGGGCCAGGAACAACCTATGATATCCTATGGCAGGTTGAAAAATATTATCCAATCGAAGTTATCAGAAAAGTCGGTGAATGGTATTTCTTTAAGGACTTTGAAGGTGATACTGGGTGGATAAAAAAAACACTTATTAATAAAAAACACACAATAATTACATCAAAAGGTGACAAAGTAAATGTACGAAGTGGGCCGGGAATTAAGTTTGAAAAAACATTTATGGTTGAGCGTGGTGTACCCTTCAAAGTTATAAAAACACAAGAAAAATGGCTTAAAATTGAACATGCAGATGGTGACCAGGGTTGGATTTTCAAAGGACTTGTGTGGTAAGCAGAACAATTCGCGTTGGCAAACACATTGATATTTCAATACCTGTTAAATGTTTTCCAGAAATCACCTAAAATATCAGGAATCTTCGCGATGCAAAAAAATTCCAGATGGCAAGGATTCTCCAAAAATAGTTTTTTCTTCACTTTGGGAAACAGGAACTATTTCAGAAAGAAATTTAACCTGAGAAACAGTAGCTCCATTAGATTCCATCCAACTAATAATTGTTTCCAAGAAAGATGAGTCAAGATCTCTTTTTCTATCACCAGTCATTCTGGCCATTTGAGTAAGAGAAGAATGTACAGGCTTTAAATTCTTCCAGCTTTGTTGCATAACCTTTTGAATCAATTCTGATGCTAAATTTTTTGATATTACCTTATCAGCAGGACCATATAATAGTTCTCTTGCACATAACCTGGATAAAGCCCACCATTGTTGAGGCTTTGCTTTTTTGGGAGTCATTTCATTAATCAAACGCCTGGCCCAATCATATTTATCATCCCCGCTTAAACGTTCAAGATTAGCAATTGCCATCCATAATTCCATTCGTTCTTGAGGAAGAATTTTACGGCTGGCATTTTTTTTGCCTCTAAACATAGGCTTTAAATCTTGCATAAATTGTCTCTGCTGACCAGCTGTTAAGCCCCCACTAACTCTTCGCCAGAAAATCCACCATTCAACCAAAACTTGAGGATTTCTTGAGTTATGAGGACCAGGTTTAAACAATTTCCACAGTTGTGACATTCGATGTTCATCTAATGAATCACCAAAACCTGGACGAACTGCATATCCCATTAAATTAAGCCATCTACTTTCATGAGCAGGACTTATTTTTCTTTGTTTCTTAAGAGTTAATAGTAAATCTGCAAGTTCTCGTAATAAGCTTAAAGGCCATTTTTCTTTGGGTCTCTCTGCCAGTTTGGTTATTGTTTGAACCAATGTTTCTGGTTTTTTATTAAGTGATGTTGAAAAAACCTGACGAACAGCTTCTCTGATATTCTCAATTTGTGATTCTTCAAGAGTATCAAGAGATGTAATTTCCTTTTGTCTGGCTTTATCACGTAGCTCAAATCGTAATTGCCATCTGTGATCTGTTAATTTTGCATTACACCAAATAGATAGTGTTCCTAATTCTGTATAATGTGTGTCAATAATAACAGGAAGGCGTTTTTGATTTGTACTTTTACCATATTGAATTACAGTTTGGAGTGGTGGGAGCAAAGAAAAAGAATCATCAACATCAAATATATTGCCAACATTATCACCAGAACGATAGCTTGAACTAAATAAATCAAATCTTACAGGTTGATTTGCCAGGACCTCAAAAGCTTTATCTTCAAATATTTTTCTGGAACCTTCTTCTTGTCCACGTTCTACAATACACATTGCCTGTTTCCCACTATCAGTTTCAATTCCTAGATAATAAGATCTGGGACTTCCACTTCCAACCCTGACACCATGCCCCATTTTTACTAATCCATAATAGGATGCGCCTACAGCTACAGCCAAAAAAGGTTCTGGGTTTTTTAAAATTTGTGGTGTATAATTTGATTGTGACCAATTTTTTATAGAATCACAAATACGATTTTGAATCCAATCAGGTTTTAAAGATCCCCCATTAAATAAAATAACATCAGGGCTTATGGACTCTTTTTTAATAAAACTGCTTATATCTTCGTGATGCTGTTTTAAAAAATCACAAAGATGCCTGGTAATAGCTGGCTCTTGCTCATAGGGTAAGCCTAATTCTGTTATACCTTTTCTTTTTTCAGGTTCTTTTTTTGAAGTAAGTTCATCAGGTTTAATAATTGGAAAAAAACCATCTAAAACTATGCGTTCAATTTCTTGCTTATCAAGCCTGGATGATAATGTACCCGCAATAAGGCTTCGGCCTTCACCAACTAATGTGACTGTTTTCGAATCTGACAGTCCTGAAAGAATAGCTTCTTTGGCATCTCTACACTGATGACATAAAGATTGCCAACGATCCATACTTAACTGGGTCGCAGATGTTTTTTTCATTTTTTGTTCAATTGTTCTGGCCAGGGTTAAATCAATATTATCACCCCCAAGAATTAAATGGTCTCCAACTGCTATTCTTTCAAAACGCTGGTTTCCATCAATTTCTTGTAATGCAATTAATGTAAAGTCTGTTGTGCCACCACCAACATCACATACTAAAATTAAATTTCCAGTTTGGACATAACGATTCCACTCAGTTTCATGACGTCCAAGCCAGCTATAAAATGCAGCTAAAGGTTCTTCAAGCAAAATAACATTTGGAATTCCAGCCATTTTAGCAGCTTCAACAGTTAAATCGCGAGCTACTTCATCAAAAGATGCTGGAACTGTAAGAATAACCATTTGGTTTTCTAACCATGCATCTTCATCATCTCCCATTCTTTCATTCCAGGCAAGTCGTACATGATTTAGGTATGCTGATGATGCCTCTACAGGAGAAATCTTGCGAATGTCCTGACCGCTTCCCCAGGGTAAAATATGAGATTGTCTATCTACTTTATCGTGACAAAGCCAACTTTTTGCTGATAATACCAACCTGGAAGGAACCTTTTTACCATAGTCACGGGCATAAGCACCTGTAACCCTTGAGTTTTTAGTTTTCCAGGGTAGTTTCGTTGATTCAATATCATTATCGTATTCTCCGGGTAAGTATAAAAATGATGGTAGTACAGGCAGTCTGGATATTTCTCCAGGTCCAGTAATTTGAGGAATACGAAATATTTGTATCTGAGGTTTTGCGATGGACTCATCAGAAAGATCCACATACGATACCGCAGAATTCGTTGTCCCTAAATCAATTCCAATGATATATCTTGTTTGTTCCACGATTTTACTTTGCTTCCTTGAGTTGATTTTGGTTATTCAATTATTACAATTACAATGTTTCAAATAATAAGCACTATAATACTAAATATCAAGTAATTAATATAAACGTAGAATTCCATAAAAGTCTGAAGTTTGATAATAACAGTTGAAAGTAGCAGATCCTATCTGTTAATTTTCCACACATCACTCTAATATGGCTTATTTTTTGCTTATATTTTTATTTATCAATAAAAATTTCTTTAATAAAATTACATTAACTTTCATATTATTAAAAAATTTTTGATAAAAATAATAGATTAATATTTATTTCTAAATTTCATAAAAAAAATAAGACATTATTATGATTAAAATTCCAAAATACAAAATAATAACAATAATTGATCAAAATCAAGAGTATACTTTATATTCCGCAAGAAACATTCAATCTGAGGAACTTGTTACTCTTAAATTTCATCATATTTTTAAATTTCACATGTTTAATTACATAAAATTTACACGCGATTTTAAAAACGTGCTGAATATGAAATCTAAATATGTAAGAAAACCATTCAATTTTGAAAAAATTCAAGGGGAATCAGAAAATGGCATAATTTTTATTTATAAAGGAGCTCCCTGGATAACTGCAAAAAGATTTTTTAGAAATAAAAGACATAGCTTCAAAATATTTTTAGAAATAGCAAGTAAGTTTATGCAGGCTTTAGCATATGTTCATGATTCTGATTATATATATAAAAAAATAACTCCTTATAATATTCTAATAAATCCAGACACTATGGAAGTTAATATAAGTGATTATGGATTCTACAATTTTATAGATCAAGAAAGAAATGAGATATCCCCAAAATTAAAATACATTTCACCTGAACAAACAGGAAGAATGAATTTTTCTCCAGACTATAGATCAGATTTTTATTCAGCAGGGATTAGTTTTTATGAGCTTTTAACTGGAGAAGTTCCATTTGATTTTTCTGAACCTATGGAAATAATACATGCCCATATAACAAGAATTCCTGTCTCACCAGAAATATTAAATAGTAGTATTCCTTTAACGATTTCTGAAATCATAATGAAATTATTAGAAAAATCTCCTGAAAATCGCTATCAAAGTGCTTTTGGCATAAAGGATGATTTTCTAAACTGCCTTAATCAACTTCAATCAAATGGAATTATTAAACAATTCAAGCTGGGAGAAAAAGATATTTCCATACAATTTCGGATTTCAAAAAAACTTTATGGACGAGATAAAGAAATAACAAAACTTAGTAATTTTTTTGAAAATGTTAAAAAGGGAGCGAAGGCATTTACACTTGTTTCTGGATATCCTGGTATTGGAAAATCTACCCTAGTGTATGAGTTAGCACAATCAGTAATGACATCTGGTGGATATTTTATTTCTGGGAAATATGATCAATTTCAAAGTGATATTCCATATAATGGTATTATTCAAGCTTTTCAGGATATGATAAAAAAGATATTAAAGGAAAGTTCCGCTCAGATTGAAATATGGAAAAATAAACTTATTAGTGCTTTAGGTATAAATGCTCAGGTGATAATTGAATTAGTCCCTGAGGTGGAATATATAATTGGAAAACAACTTGATGTTGATGAGCTATCTTTTGAAAAAGCCCAGAATAGATTAAATTTAATGTTTGAATGCTTTATAAAAGTTTTTGCCAAAAAAGAACATCCCCTTGTTTTATTTTTAGATGATCTCCAATGGGCTGATACTGCCAGCCTATCTTTTATTAAAAATTTTCTTTTGGAATATCCTGTCAAATATTTTTACCTTATTGGTTCTTATAGAGATAATGAGATAGATAAGTACCATCCATTCATGCAAACATTAACAACTATTAAAAGAAAGAAAGAAATACAACTTCAGCATATTAGATTAAATTCAATGACCAAATCAGATACTTTTATACTTCTTTCAGATACACTATCAAGAGATGCTGATGAAACAGAAAAATTATCAAATATTATTTTTGAAAAAACCAGAGGAAATCCTTTTTTTATTAATCATTTTCTTCAATCATTATATCTTGATAAACAAATTTATTATGATTATGAATCAGGTCAATGGAAATGGTCAATTGAGAGTATCAAAAAGAAGGATATTACAGATAATGTACTTTCTTTAATGTCAAATACAATACAAAAACTATCTAAGGATAAACAAGAATTATTAAAAATAGCAGCATGTGTAGGAAACAGTTTCGATTTATATATAATCCATGAATTATCAAAACAAGCTGTAACTGATACAATATTCAATATAAATTCAATGGTTAATAATAGACTTATTGTCCTTGCATCTGGTCCTTTTGACTCTCTTCTTGAGCAAAGTCTAAATAGTCAAGTTCTTAATATTAAAAATCAAACAACAATCAGAATAGATCCCGAAAAGATATATTTTAAATTTCAACATGATAGAATCAGACAAACTATCTATTCTATTATGTCAGAATCTCAACAAAAAGAACTTCATTTTGCTATTGGTCAACTACTGCTTAAAATTACAGACAAGAATGACATAAGTGAAAATATTTTCAATATTGTTAATCAATTAAATTTTGGTTTGGAGTTTATTACAAATAAAGATGAAAAAAATAAATTATTTGATTTAAATATGAATGCAGCTAAAAAAGCTAAGAATTCAACTGCATATGATACAGCAGCTCATTATTTAAATATTTGCATATCATTTTTACCTGAAAATAAATGGGACGAATTATACAATAGCTGTTATCATTTGCATATGGAACTTGCAGAATGCGAATATCTAAACAGTAATTTTTATAAAGCTGAAGAAATATTTAATGAGATATTGAAAAATGCTAGAAATAATATAGATGAAGCAAGAGTCTATAATTTAAAAATATTATTATATACACATATTGGAAAAATTGATGAGGCAATTAGTATAGGTCTCAAAGGACTTTCAATTCTTAATACGAAATGTTTAAATAATCCTGGATTATTTTCAATTTTTTTAGAGTTAATAAAAATCAGATTTAATCGTGGAAGAAGAAAAATTGATGATTTACAGAATTTACCATTATTAAAAGATGATGAAACAAAAGTAATTGTATCTCTATTGACTAATATTGGGCTGTCTGCGTTCTTTGTAAATCCAAACCTTTTTATATATTTAGTAATAAAAGGAATAAATCTTTCTTTGAAATATGGAATTATTGGCCATTCATCTTTTGGATTTATTCCTTTTGGTCTTACACTTGGCTCAATTTTTGGAAGATATGAGTCAGGATATAAGTATGCACAAATAGGCTTAAAAATAACAGAAAAGCAAGATTTTAATGAAAATAAAGCAAAAACATATTTTACTTTTGCATACTTTATTTTACATTGGCACTGTCATGCAAGAGAAAATATTCAGTATCTGAAACAAGCCTATAAGTATGGACTTGAATCCGGTGATTTACTTTTTACAGGTCACAGCATTAATAACATTGCTCTTAACAGATTTATTATTGGTGATAATATTGAAGAAATTTTTTTAGAATACATGAACTATAAATCTTTTATGGAGCGAATTAATGATCCATTCATATATAATGATTTTTTAGACAATGTACAGATGTTTTTATGCCTTAAAGGCAAAACAAACAATGCATATACTTTAAACAGTAAAAAATATGACCAGGAAAAACGCCTTTTTGAAATAAGGCAGCAAGGGAACAAGCTTGCTCTTTTTATGCATTTATTAATAAGGTTAAAATTATTTTATTTATTTGAAAAATTTCAAGACTGTTATCACATCGCTTGCGAAATAAAGAATATTATTCATATTCCAACAGGGACTTTATTTTATGCTGAATTCTACTTTTTTTATTCATTAACACTTTCAGCATTATATCCTGATGCAAGTTTTAAACAAAAGATATTATTTAATATAGAGCTTCTAAAAATTGAAAAAAAATTTAAAAAATGGTCAAAAATTTGCCCTGAAAATTTTCTACATAAATACCTTTTAATTTCTGCGGAAATAGCTGTTCTCCAGAAAAATCACAAAAAAGCAAAAAAATTGTTTCAAGCTTCTTTAAAGTCTGCAAATGAAAATCATTATTTCCAAAATGAAGGTATTGCCAATGAACGAGCAGCTAAATATTTTATAGCTGGGTCTTATATGGAAATTGCAAAATCACATATAATGGAAGCAAGGTTTTGTTATTCAAGATGGGGAGCTGTTTCAAAAATTAAACATATTGAAAACACATATAAAGAATTTTTTTCAATAAAGGATTCAAAAAATGATATTCAAGACCTTGACTATATGACTGTTGTTAATTCATTGCAAACAATATCAACTGAAATCATAAAGGAAAACCTTTTAAGAAAATTACTGAAAATTCTTGTAAAAAATGCTGGAGCAACTCGTGTATTATTTATCTCTATAAAAAAAGGAAAATATTGTATTGAAGCTGAAAACAATTCTCAAAATACTATTATGATACATAGTAGTGATTTTATTAATGATGATTCATTTTTATTACCAGCAGTCAATTATGTTAGACGAACAAAAAAAAATATGCTGATTGATGATGTTGAACGCGAAAAAGATTTTCAATACAATCCTTATTCAATAAAACAAAAAATAAAATCTGTTTTATGTCTACCTGTTATAAGACAATCAAAGCTTTCTGCAATACTTTATTTTGAAAATAATATTGTTACTGGAGCTTTTACAAAAGACAGAATTGAAGTTCTTAAACTATTAGCATCTCAGGCTGCAATATCTTTTGAAAATGCAATATTATATGATAATGTTATAAATAAAGAAAAAGATCTTCGTGATGTTACTGAAAAACTAAGATCTTTATCAACAGAACTATCATTAACTGAAGAACGTGAGAGAAGAAGAATTGCCAGTGATTTACATGATAGAATTGGGCATGCACTTGCAAATGCAGAAATGCGATTAGCACTTTTAAAAGAATCTGCATCTGCATCTGGCCAATCAAAAATTTTAAATGAAATTAAAGGTCTGATTAATCAATCTATAAAAGATACACATACTTTGACATTTGAACTTAGCCCTCCAATACTATATGATTTAGGTTTAGAAGCAGCCTTAGATTGGCTTATTGAACAAACCCAGGCATCTCATGATATGAAAATTGAACTACAAGATGATATGGAACCAAAGCCGCTAAGTAATAGCCAGAGAATTCTACTTTTTCAATCTTCAAGAGAGTTACTACACAATATTGTTAAGCATGCAAAGGCAAGTCTTGTAATAGTATCAATTAGAAGGGAAGATAATGTTGTCTACCTTCAAATAAAAGATAATGGTGTTGGTTTTGATCTATCAAAACTAAGCGATTATTCTAATAAAAAAGGTGGATTTGGACTTTTCAGTATTCAGGAACGTTTAAAACACCAGGGAAGTATTTTTCATATTAAATCAGAACCCGGGCATGGTACTCAAATTACTATGTCCGCTGACATTGAATCTAACTAAAGACTAAAGATTGGAAATAAAATGAAAAAGAAAATAAAAATATTATTAGCAGATGATCATAAAATAACAAGAGATGGACTTTGCGTACTTATTAACAGTCAATCAAACATGAAAGTAGTTGGTCAGGCAGAAAATGGTAGAAGTGCATTAGATATGGCATTGGATTTAATTCCTGATGTGATTGTTATGGATATTAACATGCCAGAATTAAATGGAATAGATGCAACACATAAAATAGTAAAAGAACTTCCAGAAACAAAAATTATCATTTTATCAATGTATTCTGACAAAAGATACATTATTGGAGCATTAAAAGCTGGAGTTTCTGGATATTTGCTTAAAAATTGTGCTTTTGATGAACTCTTAAATGCAATAAATTCAGTACTAAAAAATAAAAGATATATGAGTTCAGAAATAGCAGATCTTGTAATGGAAGGATATGCTCATAGTCTTGTATCTAACGAGCCACCAGGCATTTCTATTTTGACAACAAGGGAACGAGAAGTTCTTCAACTGATAGCTGAAGGAATGAAAACTAATGATATAGCATCCAAGCTATTTGTCAGTGTTAAAACCATATCTACTCACAGACGACAAATTATGGAAAAATTGAATACTGACAATATTGCAGATCTGATTAAATTTGCTCTTAAAGAAGGTCTTATTACATTGGAAACTTAACTTGAAAATAAGAAATTCTTTAAACTGAATGTTTCCTTCTGTGCTTGTATTATCAGGCATTGTGATATTCTATTCGTGAAATTCTCAATGAAAAATTTCTAATTCTACATAAACTGTATAAAGAGATAAAGAGTAAAAATAAGACTTTATTTTCTTCAAAGGTATTTAATTTTTTGATTAAATATCAATATATTTCTCAATGGTCACCCCAAAACGTTTTAGCAGTGTTCCCTCAACACTTGACCAAAGATTAATCTGGCAGCAGCAATGATTATATGAATATTCATTCTTTCCAGAAGCTTGAAACGAGAATTATCTGACAGAGCTTTTTCAAAAGCATGGCAGATTTTTTCTTGGATATCATCTGTTAATTCATTATCCTTTGGATCAAATACAACAGCAATTCTTCCCAGGAATCGGTTCTTACAGATTGACAGGCATTGAAAACCGCGGTATGTCAGTGACATCATGGGTTGTTTTATTGACACATCATGCTGCTTGGATTTTTTTTATGGTCGAAACTTTTGTTGACCGTTGCCGTTTTGCTGGTAATTGTTACTGCGCATAATTTATTTACGTAAGGCTGAGTTTGAATTGTTTATTTCCTTTTTTATTGTTATTAAGTCTTGTTTGTTAATTAGCTTTCCATATATTTTTGTGGAAAATATTTATGTCATAAATAAATAAGTACAAATTATTGGAGAATTTTATGAATTCTTTTTTTTATGCTTTTAAACAAAGAATAAAAAAACATCGTGGCATTTACTTTTTGATACAGCTAATTTTAATGATTTGGCATAGTCGTTGGGGTAAGATAACTGGCAAACAAAAAAAATTCCCTCATACTATTCAATTACCAATTACAAATAAATGCAATTCTCGTTGTGTGATGTGCAATATCTGGCAAACTGATAATACAAAAGAAGCAGATATCTCTGAGTTTAGTTCTTTTTTTAAGGATTCTATTTTTAAAGAAGTTACTTCTGTAGGAGTTAATGGTGGAGAGCCTGCCCTTGTTAAAGATTTACCAGAATATATTGAGCCTATTTTGAAACTTCCAAAAATAAAGGCCTTGAACGTTATTTCCAATGGATTCATTAAAACACCTTTTTTAGAAAACATTAAAAAAATATTTCAAATGTGTCGTTCAAAAAATATTTCCTTTCACTTATCAATATCCCTTGATGGTGTTGGGCAAGTACATGATAAGGTAAGAAATATTCCCAATGCTTTTAAAAAAACTTTGGCCACCATTGAAGAAATTCAAAATAACAAAAGTCTTTATTGTGATACTTTTAATATAGGTTGTACTATTGTAAAACAAAATATTGATAATATAGTTGAGTTAGACGCTTTTGCTCAAAGTAAGAATATAGAAGTTGAATATCGTCTGGGCGTTCCAAATAAGAGAATTTCAAGTGATAAAAATTTAGATCAATATGCCATTAAAGAGAAACATCATATTCAATCTGCAAAAGAATTTTTTCATTATCAAATGACAAAATCAAAAAGTATTTATGATAAATTTAAATATTTTTCTATTATTTATTCATTAGAAAATAATTCTTCAAAACGATTACTTGGCTGTACATGGAAGGATGAAGGAATTACTCTTGATAGAAATGGTAACCTTTATTATTGCGCTGTGGCAAGTGATTGTATTGGAAATATAAGGAATAATACAGGAGAAGAAATTTTTTTTGATAAAAAAAACATTCAATATCGTAAAAATTTGATAAAAATTTCTTGCGATACCTGTATACATGACTATACTGGAAGAATTGAATTGAAAAGTTTATACTGTTTTATAAAAGAATTTGTGCTAAATCAATATGCCATGCGTTACTATAAAGAATTGATGAAATTCAAAAGATAATTAATAATTCCTCGATTGATGATACATGACACCTGATATAAATGAATATATCCAAGCTTTACTAAAAGCAAAACGTTTTACAAGCCAGATTGTATACCACACTATTATACCTCAAAAATCTGCAACTTATTCACCTTTAGATAAACCTTTACCAGGTGAGATCAAAAACAGTCTGAATCAATCAGGAATTAATCGTTTGTTTACACATCAAGCACAGGCGATTAATCATATACGTGTTGGAAAACATGTTGTTTGTGCTACTCCTACAGCCAGTGGTAAAACACTTGTTTATAATATTCCAATCATTGAAAAAATTATTTCATCACAAAATGCAAGGGCTTTGTATCTTTTTCCTTTAAAAGCTTTGGCTCAGGATCAACTTAAAAATCTTGAACAACTTAAAGCTCGAATACCTGGTTTAGAATTATCTGCAAAAATATATGATGGAGATACAACGAATCATCAAAGAAAAAAAATCAGAGATAATCCTCCTAACATAATTATTACAAATCCAGAAATGCTTCACCTTTCTCTTCTTCCTTTTCATGACAGATGGGCAATTTTTTTTTCTGGGATTTCATATATTGTAGTAGATGAAGTCCATACTTATCGTGGAGTTATGGGGTCTCATATGGCACAGGTTTTTCGTAGGTTGAAAAGAGTATGTAAATATTATGGTACAGATCCAACTTTTATTTTCTGTTCAGCAACTGTTGCCAATCCTGCACAACTATCTGAGCAATTAACTGCTTTGAATGTTAAAGGTGTTCTTAATTCAGGATCAGCGCGAGGAAGTCGTCATATTGTTTTCATTGATCCAATACAAAGTCCGGCTCAAACAGCTATTCTTCTACTAAAAGCAGCACTTCATAGAAAGTTAAGAACAATTATTTATACTCAATCCCGAAGAATGGCAGAGTTGATAAGTATGTGGGCAGGCCAGCAATCTCCTGCAATTGCAAAAAAAATTAGTGCTTACAGAGCTGGTTTTCTACCCCAGGAAAGACGAATTATAGAGCAAAAATTATCCAGTGGAGAATTGCTTGCTGTTGTAACAACAAGTGCATTGGAACTGGGAATTGATATTGGAGACCTGGATTTATGCATATTGGCTGGTTATCCAGGAAGTATAACATCATCTCTTCAACGAAGTGGTCGTGTTGGTCGAAAAGGTCAGGCAGCTGCAATGATTCTTATTGCAGGGCAAGATGCCCTAGACCAGTATTTTATGCGTCATCCAGAACAATTTCTAAAAGGATCTCCAGAAGCTGCTGTAATAAACCCTTATAACCCAGATATATGTGATAGGCACCTTGTTTGTGCTGCACAAGAATTACCTCTTCATGTTGAAGACCCCTATATTAAAGAAGAACCTTTTTTACCTGTTGTAAAAAAATTATTAGATGAAGGTGAATTATTTCTTAGCGAAGATGGACAATATTATTTTTCAACAAAAAAACGACCACAAAGAGAGATCAATCTAAGAGGCGCTGGATCACGATATACAATATTTACAATTAGTGATAAAAAAAATCGCGGTGAAATTGATGGATATAGAGCTCTCAAAGAAACTCATCCTGGAGCAATTTATTTACATTCAGGAAAAACATATCGCGTGGAGCATTTAGATTTAGTAGGAGAAGCTGTATATGTAAATCCTGTAAAGGTTGGATACTACACAAAGGTACGTGGAGACAAAACAACAAAAATAATTACTGTAGATGAAATAAAAAAAGTATGGGGGACCTTAGTATATTCAGGACGTTTGAAGGTTACTGATAAGACAACAGGATATGAAAGATGGAATATTCGAACCAGACAAATGATCAATGTTACTTCTTTAGATTTACCCCCATATACTTATGAAACAGAGGGTATCTGGTTGGAAATACCAATACAGGTTCAAAAATTGGCTGAAGATAACTATTTTCATTTTATGGGAGGAATACATGCCATAGAACATGCTATGATTGGTATCTTCCCTTTACTGGTATTAGCGGATAGAAACGATCTTGGAGGAATATCAACAACATTTCATGAACAATTAGGACATGCAGCAATATTTGTATATGACAGCACCCCAGGAGGTGCAGGTTTAACTAAGCAGGCATTTAAAAAACTTGATGAATTATTACTAAATACTTTGAATATTATTAAATCCTGTGATTGTGAAACTGGATGCCCTAAATGTGTTCATTCTCCCAAATGTGGATCAGGAAACCGACCAATTGATAAAAAAAGTGCACAATTTTTATTAGAAAACATTCAAAAATTTCAGTCTAATGTAAAAATTGATTTAGACCATGCAAGGCAAAAAATAATTCACGATCCACAAAAAGAAAAAAAAATAAATGAAGAAACAAATATTAATATTTCTACAGAAAAAATACCAACTAGTCCACCTGCCAAAAATTTAAAGGAAATTTTTTATGGTGTATTAGATATTGAAACTCAACGTTCGGCTAAGGAAGTTGGAGGATGGCATTTTGCAGATAAAATGGGAATCAGTTGTGCAATATTGTATAATTCTGCAACTAAATCTTATGAAACATATCTTGATGATCAAATTGAAAAACTTATTCAAGTTATGATGAAGATGGAATTAATTGTTGGATTTAATATCAAACGTTTTGATTATATGGTATTATCAGGCTATCAAAAAATGGATTATAAAAAATTTCCAACATTAGATCTTCTGGAACATGTACATAAACGTTTGGGATATCGTCTATCACTTGATCATTTGGGTGAATTTACTCTTGGATCTCAAAAAAGTGCTGATGGTTTACAGGCACTACTTTGGTGGAAACAAGGAAAAATTAAGGAAATTATTGAATACTGCAAAAAAGATGTACAACTAACAAATGATCTTTATATTTATGGTAGACAAAATGGATATGTTTTATTTAGAAATAAATCAAAAAAAATAGTTCGTCTACCTGTATCATGGTAAGAAAACAAAAAAAAAGGAAATAAAATGATAGCTTATTTTGATTGTTTCTCAGGAATAAGTGGAGATATGACATTAGGTGCTTTATGTGATTTAGGAATGCCAATATCAGTATTAAATGATATGCTTAAAAAACTAAATCTAAACCAGACTGAATTAGAGACTAAACAAAAAAAATACATGGGTATCACTGGGACTCAGGTGATTGTTCATACACAGACCACACCAATACGTCATCACAAGGATATTTGCAATCTTATAAACCAAAGCTCGCTATCTGATATAGTAAAGAAACAAAGTCTTGAAATGTTTAATAAATTGGCTGAAGTAGAAGCTCATATTCATGGATGCGATGTTTCAAAGGTGCATTTTCATGAGGTAGGCGCTATAGATTCCATTGTAGATATTATAGGAACAGCATGCGGATTAGAAGCTCTTGATATTGATCACATAGTTTTTTCTTCTCTTCCTATGGGCAATGGTTTTGTTAACTGCCAGCATGGTCGACTTCCAATTCCAGCTCCTGCAACAATTAATATATTATCAGATGTACCTGTATATGGAACAAACATTCCTTATGAATTGGTTACTCCAACAGGAGCTCTTTTTGCTTCCTGTCTGGCAGAAAGTTATGGGCCAATGCCTGATATGTGTATACTAAAATCTGGTTATGGTGCAGGAACAAGGCAATTGGATGATAGACCTAACCTTTTAAGAGTAATCTTAGGTAAAAAGAATGATTCTGTATTAAATGAAAAGTCTAATACAATTATCCAAAGTGTTGGTGTCATTGAAACTCAAATTGATGACATGACTCCAGAATGTATTGGCTATATAATGTCTAAAATGATAGAATCAGGTGCATTAGATGTATTGTTATTACCAGTATATATGAAAAAAAATAGACCAGGCAATCAGCTTCAAATTATTTGTTTACCAAATGATATTGATAGATTAACTGATTATTTACTGCAAGAAACCTCAAGCATAGGTGTTAGATATCAAGTAATAAATCGCAAAGTTTTAAAACGATCAGAAAAAACAATTCAAACATCTTTAGGGGAAATTAAGAGTAAAGAAATTATCAAACCTGATGGTACCATTGAATTAACACCTGAATATGAAAGTTGTAGAAAAATTGCAGAAGAAAAAAAGATTGGTATTGGATTGGTTTATAAGACCTTTTATCAGCAATGTACAGTGTAATATATGGCGGAAGTGCATGGGAATCGAACCCACCCGGGACGGTTTTAGCGCCCCACACCGGATTTGAAGTCCGGGAGCCCCACCAGTGAGCCTGGCACTTCCACAAAAAAATTAAATATAGTATTCCAGGGAGGTTGTATTTGTCAAGACAATATGAAGAGTTAAAGGCTGAAAATCTCAAAAAGTTAATAAACACAAATCGTTTAGCAGATTGTTTTCTTGATCTGATTAAAATTAACAGTATTTCATTAAATGAATATAATTTATGCCAGGCCATTAAACAGATTATGAAAGATTTAGGTGCAGAGGTAATTGTTGATAAGGCAGGTCAAAAAATTAGAGGTAATTCAGGTAATTTAATTGTACGTTTTAAAGGAACTATTTCAGCACCAGCCTTGATGATAAGCGCACACATGGACACTGTTCAACCCGGTGAAAATATTAACCCAAAATTTAGCGATGGATTATTTAAAAGTGATGGAACTACAATTTTGGGAGGTGATGATAAAAGTGGAATTGCTATTATTATAGAATGTATGCGCATTATTATTGATAATCAAATTCCCCATGGTCCCATTGAACTA
>Ga0272440_1000821_pt1 | contig 26157 bp, 12 predicted proteins | sample SSMMMBAug17_FD_192440 | JGI IMG/M metagenome (GOLD analysis project Ga0272440, IMG submission 192440) | Marine sediment archaeal communities from Little Sippewissett salt marsh, Falmouth, MA, United States - SSM-MMB-Aug17 | ecosystem: Environmental > Aquatic > Marine > Wetlands > Sediment ...
TATTATTAATGATAAAATATGGATACAACGCGACGGAACTGAAGATGGGGTTGCAACTGAGTTATTAAAAGAAGGAATACCAAAAGACAAGATCGTTTTAGGTTTTCGATCACCTGAGATGAGAAAATTAACAGAATTTGCAGCAGAATAATTTATAACTTTATGCTTGAAAATATGGTGATCATAGTGACGTTTTTTGGTAATTGTTAAATCGCAAAAATAGCTTTATAAAAGGGTTCTCGGACAAAACTTAAACCGGGTTTTAGCGAATAACACAGCGCTCCACAGGATGCCAAAAGCAAGCGCGTTTTTTACCAATGTTGTATGAGGGCGCTTTAGCGTCCTTTCTCAATTTGGCCTTGGGCTTTAGCCCTACGCTGTTCTTGGGGGTGCCGAGATCAAGCATTCCTTGTATAAAATCCACTTCCCCTAAACTGTACATACGCCCCTTATGGTAGATTCGTTTCTTTACTTTATTGATTGTAGCCGCCAGGGCTTAACTGCAAGGAATTAATCTGAGATATCTTTCATATCCTGTTCATCTATCTTGAAAAATTTAAAATAACAAATTGACATTATGCCACTGAATTTGTAAAGATAATCCAAATTTACGAATCGGTTTTAACTAACGAAACATAATTCACCCAAATTTATCATGCCAAAGATTAATTAGCGAATGAATAAGGAGATAATATGAAAAGCATCAAACATGCATATGCGTTGTTACTATGTTTTATATTGATTTTGACTGGCCAGGCATGGTCCAACGAAGCACCGAGAATATTTGTGCAATCATATGTCAATCATATTGTTGCTGGCGGGCATCATTCCCTGGCAATTGATGAAAATGGTCATCTGTGGGCATGGGGAAACAATGGCTCCGGACGACTTGGCAATACAGATGCTGGATTGAAGGCATCAATACCTGTTCCGGTCAACACCACCAATGGTGATGGGCAATTGTCCAGTGTCATATCAGTAGATGGTGGATTTTCACATTCCATTGCGTTGCTTGAAAATGGCAGCGTTTTGACCTGGGGGAATAACAGTACCCTCCAATTAGGAAATGTTCAAATTGGCCAATCATCATATGTGCCTGTTTATGTCAATGGACCTGGTAATGAAGCAGATCTGACAAATGTCATCGCTGTCGCTGCCGGACAACATCATTCTGTCGCACTTTGTTCTGATGGTACTGTCTGGACATGGGGCGCCAATACTGATGGCCAATTAGGAAATAATACGCCACTCAATCAATATCAGAGCCGCCCGACTCAGGTGATCAATCCAGCAGGCACAGGCTTTTTGACAGAAATTGTTGCGATTTCAGCCGGAGCATATCATACATTGGCATTGACAAAAAGTGGTATTGTCATGGCATGGGGAAATAATGAATCTGGTCAACTGGGACTCGGTTCGAGTGCAATCAATCATCAAGCACCGGTCCCTATTAACGAATTGACTGGTATTACACATATCAGTGCCGGAGAATATCATAGCCTGGCGAGAAAATCCAATGGAACAGTCTGGGCCTGGGGAAATAATGAATCCGGAGAGTTGGGATATCTCACAAACAATAATACTTTTAGCAATTTCCCGCGTCAGGTGTTGGCATCAGATGGCGTAAACAATTTAATGAATGTTGTTGATATTGCAGCCGGCGGTTCCCATAGTCTTGCATTAAAAAATGATGGCACCATTATGGCATGGGGAAATAACGATAATGGCCAATTGGGCGATGGGTCTGAAACATCAACCTTTTTTCCCACAAGTGTGAAACGCACAAATGGTCTGGATTTACTTGAAGAGGTTGTCGCGATCAGTGCAGGTAATATTCATTCTCTGGCCCGCCTCAAGGATGGTCAGGTGATGGCATGGGGAGGAAACAATGAAGGTCAATTGGGAAACAATGGTAAAATAGCAATCTTGCCAGCTTATGTTCTTGATAAAAATTCAGAATCAACACTTCAACTGGGCGAACAGTACTTTTTTGTCCATGTCAATGAAGACCAGGTATCTGATTCAATTCCCTTTGTTTTAAGAGATACCGATGGTCAACAGATTACATTATCTGCTATATCATCCAATGAATCGTTGATGCTCCCAGCCAATTTTGAATTTAATCATAACAATCAGCCCTATACATTATCAATACCTTCTGAAGAAAGCATGGATATATTGTTTTCTTTTTTAACAGTAGCGGATCAATATGGTCAGGGGCAAATTTCAATTGTTGCAACAGATTCGTTAGGTGCACGTGATACTGTTCAGATAAAAGTTATGGTGTTACCTGTTAATGACCAACCAATCATATCTAATATCGAAGATGTTAATATTGACGAAGACACAACAAGCAGTTTGATTCCTTTTACTGTTTTAGATGTTGATGGTGACCCCCTCACTGTATCTGCGCAATCCCTGAATTCCCTTTTAATTCCAAAAGAAGGACTTATTCTGTCTGGCAATTCAAACCATCGTACCCTAAAGATTTGTCCCAATCCTGATCAGTCTGGTGCAGCAGATATTATAGTATCAGTCAGTGACCCATCTGGCTTGACCAGCCAAATGCATTTTTACGTGAATGTCAAACCGGTAAATGATGCACCGATTATTCGCATCTGGCCAGGAGTTCGTCAAATTGCTTGTGGGTATTATCATAACATTGCCATTCAACAAGACTGGACAGTCTGGGCTTGGGGATATAATGCACAAGGGCAACTGGGTGATGGCACAACCGCTCAGTATAATTTACCTATTCAGGTCAAAGGTCCCAACGAGATGGGATGGTTGACTGATATTATTGCTGTGGCTGCCGGTAATCAACATAGTGTCGCCTTATCTGGTGATGGCCATGTGTTGACATGGGGAGGCAATACTTATGGTCAACTTGGAAATGGGACATTTGAATCCTCATTTATACCGATTTATGTCTTAAATGATGACAACCTTCCCTTTGAAAACGTTATTGCCATTGCCAGTGGCACCAATCATGTATTGCTTCTTACTGAAAATAACGACCTGTGGGCCTGGGGCAAAAATGAAAATGGTCAACTGGCAGATAATACCCCAACCGCATACAATCGTCCCATACATGTTACAGGCCTGCCATCAAATCGAATTATTCAAATTGCAGCGGGTGATGCACACAGCATGGTGTTGCTCGACAATGGGGAAATCTGGTCTTGGGGAGATAATTCTTTTGGGCAATTGGGACTTGGCGGTATTGTATCTTCAATGATTCCAGCACAGGTTCTTCAAGAAAATGGCAACCCATTAACAAATATTGTTGCCATTGCAGCAGGCGATTTTCATTCCCTGGCGCTTTCCGATGATGGCTATATATGGGCATTTGGAAATAATCAGGATGGTCAGTTGGGGAATGGCAGCACAGTAAATCTTTCCAAACCTGCGAAAGTGCAGCATCCTGAAAATGGAAAACCATTATCTGAAATAATTTATATTACTGCGGGATCATCTCATTCGCTGGCCATTCAAAATAATGACGTTATCTGGGCATGGGGAGATAACAAATTTGGTCAACTTGGAGATGGTACACAATTAAAACAGATTCTGCCCAAAACAATTAATAGCAATGATTTACACACGGATCAGGTACTTACAATGGATGCTGGCAAACAGCACACTGTATTACATACCGGGGAGGTCTGGGCCTGGGGCGCCAATTATTCATTTCAGCTGGGAACTGGCACACCAAATGGAAGTCTGTTACCCATTCAAACACGTTCACCTGATGGCAGCGATGTCTTTTCTCCTGGCATTTTTCCTTTGGAATTCTATACAGCAGATGGTATTCCGGCGCAACCTGTTCTTGTTTCCCTTCATGACCAGGAAACACCTTCACCAGATCTTGTTTTAACCGCAACCTCTTATGAAACAAATATTTTGCCGCAAAACAACATTCTGATTTTAGGCACTGGTGTGAATCGTCAAATCATTCTCACCCCTGATGAAAATCGAACTGGCAAGGTCGTTGTTGAGTTGGACGTATCTGACAATACAGATCATTTTTCAAAGCAATTGACGCTGGGGGTCAATAAATTTTCTCTGGCTCCCTCCATATCTCACATTGATTCATTGCTTGCCAATGAAGATGAGGTTATCAGTAATATTCATTTTACAATTGACGACCCGGATACGCCACTGGATCAATTGACTGTTCAGGTAACATCCAGTAATACAGGGCTGGTCCCCAATCATCCGGACAAATTGAGTGTATCTGGTGACAACAGTAATAGAATGCTTACGATCAAACCCCTTGAGAATAAATTTGGTGAAACCCTGATTACCATTCGTGTATCTGACGGCATCAATCTTGCGCGCACCACTTTTACCCTGACTGTACAGTCAATAAATGATCCACCCCATATTTCTGCCATTGAAGATCAGGAAATTCTATCTGAAGAGTTTAGTAAAACAATTGGCTATATGATATCAGATTTTGAAACAGAACCAAAAAATTTAACGACATGGGCCATCTCTTCCAATCCGGCCATCGTGCCAAATGATTCATATCATATAATTATTTCAGGCGATGCTTCTCAAAAAACGCTTGCAATCACACCCTCAAAAGAAGAAGCTGGTGAACTGACAATAACAGTCTATGTCAGTGATGGCATGGAAACCCATTCTACCTGCTTTAGATTAACTGTGCAAAGCTACAAAAAAAGCCCGCAACTGTCCGAAATTGAAAATCAGCTCATGCTGGAAGATTCCGCCATTAATGTGGACTTTGTCGTTACAGACGCGGACTCAGATCCCAATGAATTATCATTTTATCTGGTATCATCAAACAAATTTGTCATACCCAATGATTCCGCCAACCTTTCAATCAGTGGCACAGGAGAAACGCGAACATTGTTTATCAAACCCAAAGCCAATCAGGTGGGATCTGTTCGCATCACAATCGAAGCAAAGGACTTGGATAATTTATATGATCAAACATCTTTTATGGTTACTGTTCAAAATGTGAACGATCCCCCGACCATATCCACTATTGATGATATGGAAATAAAGGAAAACAAATCCACACCGCCCATTGAATTTACCATTTATGATGCAGATCTTGCGGTTGAAAATTTATTTTTAACTGTCACGAGTATTAATGAACTGGTGGTGCCCAATGATCGCATTCACCTAAAAATGTCGGGTGAAGCCAACGATCGTACATTGATTATTACCCCTTTAGAAAATATTACTGGTGAAACAACCATTCGCCTTGAGCTTTCTGATGGTGAAATACCGGTTTGGGAATCATTTGTTTTAAAAGTTTCACCAGAAAATTTTCCGCCTGAAATATCCCCCATTGGCTTTCAGGTTACAGAAGTCAGCACAGCTCTGGATATTAGTTTTACAGTCAGCGATTCGGAAATGCCCGCATATTTACTAGACCTCTCAGTGAAGTCATCAGATTCTTCTATTGTGCCCAATGATTCAGCGCATTTAACCCTTGCAACAGGTGATGGCAATGAAAGATATCTAAAAGTAACACCGCTTGATGGCGAATCTGGACAATTAACAATCACCTTAATGGTTCAGGACGACCTCTCAACAACAGAACAATCTTTTTCGTTAATCGTGAACCATCCACCTTCTATATCAAGTGTTTCAGATCAGGAGGCAGATGAAGATGAATTAATCTCCCTCATCCTCTTTACAGTAAACGATCAAGATAATGATCAGTTAGTACTGAGCGCACACTCAGCAAATCAGGATCTGATTCCCAACGATGATGATCATGTAACATTTCAGGGGACTGGCTATTATCGATATCTTACTTTGGTACCGGCAGCCGATCAGAATGGACAAGCGCATATTACTGTTTACGTTTCTGATTCTTATTCGGTTAGATCGACTGACTTTGATGTTAGAATCAGGCCAATCAATGATCCGCCATTTATTTTACCCGTTGCGCCCATTATTACCAATGAGGACATTGCTGTATCATCAATCGCATTGACAATTGGTGATCTGGAAACATCGGCAGATCTACTCCCACTGGAAATAACATCAGATAATGAATCGCTCTTACCAATACAAAATATAAATATCACAGGCCATTCTGCAAAACGTTATTTAAGTCTGACACCAGTAGCCAACCAATATGGCAAAGCTTTGGTGACAATGAAAGTTACTGACCCCGATGGGGTGACAGCTTATCGTGACATTTTGTTTCAAGTTGAATCGGTCAATGATGTGCCAGTGGCATTGAATGAAGCTTATGATATTCGAATGAATGTTTCGCTTTCAAATAAATTGCAGGCAAATGATATTGATGGCGATACACTGACGTATGCAATTTCTGCAGTACCAGAAAAAGGAAATGTCACCTTGATAGATGCATCGACAGGTGAATTTTTATACCAGCCTTTTCTGGAAAAATATGGTTCTGATTCCTTTCTTTTTGTCGTCAGCGATGGTATTGAAACCTCAGTGGAAGGCACTGTTACCATACAGATTCATGATGATATTCCACCGGAAATCGTGTTAAATGGGCTGAATCCAGATTATATCATGAAAGGATATCAGTTTGTGGATCGGGGTGTTGTTAGCGCCTTTGATAATGCGGATGGCAATCTCTTAGATGATGTGGAAACAATTGGAAGCGTCAATACATCAGTACCAGGCACTTATCATCTAACATACCGCGTAAAAGATAAGAGTGGAAATATGGCCCAGGTCACGCGGGAAATTGTGGTGATGGAAAGTTCTGGACAGCTTATTGGCACTGTTGGAAATATCCCAGATGTGATATCAGAACCAGAAAATGAAATTTGCGTTCAGCTGTTGGATGCTGTTTCAAATAAAGTCTTACGAGAAGCACAATTAACAATGGAATATCAAAGCTTACAATTTAAATTTTTATATTTGCCATTTCAGACATATGTTCTCAGATTGATTGTTTCAGATCAAGGAACAACAAAAGATTATCTAACAGAAATAAAAGATCAACTGATGTTGTTTCAAAGCAATAATCAGAGAGTTCATCTGAATCTTCCGGAATTGACTGAAACAAATTTTTGCTATCAACTATCGGTAACGCCAGGTGGAGACTATAAACAATACGATTCATATCAATATACAATTATTGATTACTTGAATGGCAAAACAATTATTGACAAAACAACCAATTCATCACAATTTAGTACATATTTAAAAAATGGCAGTTATCGCCTGATAATTATTGCAAAAGGATATGAACCTTTTGAGTATGTGCATGGTGATGGTAACCCTTACATTCACATGAATCAGGCGGATGAGCGTATTACAGTTTTATTGAAGGAAGACCTTGGTTTTTATCCGGATCCCATTCGATGCGATATTTCCCATACCCTGTTTGAGACAGATACAGACAATGGTTTCAATTTGTGGTTTGTGCGAAAAGCTTACAACACTGATGCAGATTTTCGTGTTACCATTCAATCTGAAGAAAATGAAATCAGTTTGAATCATTGGGATGGAATAGACCTGGTTGATAATCACCCATATGTTTACACGTGGACTGTTTCGGCTGCTGAAAATAATACACAATACCCCTTATACCAGAAAAAAGAACCCATCGGCATGGATACCCGATACATCGTTGTGTTTCATTTTTATCAGGGAACAAATCTGATTCAAAGCTATACTGTTAACTATATGCTGCAACCAGAAGGCTCGGCTCAAACCCCACCGGAAAAGAAAATTTTGCAAGATTTCATGGAGGACACAGTTTGTTACGAAACACAAAGCGAAACAAAATTTTATCCTTTAGCAGGTGTGGATTTAAACATAACATTCAAAGACAGCACAGGAAAACTTAACCACAAAGGTGTTTCCATTCCCCAGATTCCATTGAATTATCTTGAATTACCAAACAATCAAAAAGAATTGCGTGCGTCAGAAAAAATAATTGCCAATGTCAAATATTATACTTTTGGCGGTGAGGGGGTCAGTGATGCCATCAGCATTGACTTTAAAACATTAGATGGCGACATTGTTTTGTATAATCCCAAATCTCAACGTAATGAAAATGCCCCAACAATTACTGTGCCATTACATTTAAATCGGCATTCATCCTATTTTGAAGGCATTCAACAAAACAGATTATCTTTGTCAAAAGAGATCTTACATGTCGTCGTAAATGACAGTTCTGATTCTTCTGCTGGATTTCAAAAAGAAAATCTTCCTTTTGTGATCCAGGATGATGGCCTGGTGCTGGTAAAAATCAGACATTTAAGTACCATTACCCTTGAAATCAATGATAGTTGGAACGCTTTTAAGGATAAAGGCCTGGATGATGGCCGATGTTTTATACATGCGATATATGTTGCCAATCCATTAAGTCGCTTATTTTTATGGTTTGTTCTATTTATTTTGGGGTTGGGGTTAATGAGAAAAACGAAAGGACAACAATAATGAATATTGCCATTTTTATTATTCGGCTAATACTTGGCCTTGCATTTTCGGTTATCATATCCCGCATGTTTTTTAATGAAATACAACCGGTAAATGTGGTGGGCCTGACGATATTTTTGGTAGGGATGGCATATGTGATGTCTTATTTTCGCAATAAACTTTCATGACCACAATTTCATGTTTGCTATGTGCGTTCCCAGGCAGAGCCTGGGAACGCACATAAAATATTTTTTCCTTTTTATTTTATTTACCGGCATAGCAATATAAACATTGATGTAAACAGGGATGACAAATATAATCTCCGATATCTCTGGAAACGCGACATTCACATCCACTTTTGACCCTTTGGCCATAATCTTTTCTTAAAGATAACTTTCCGCCATAATGTTTCATCAAAAATTCACTTGGAATACATGAATTTGCTTGAATGTTACTATCTTCAGGCAGTAATTGTAAAAGCTCCTTTTCACAACAGACAAATAATTGAATGCCATATGACGCAAGCATTTGTTCCATCTTCAATAAAATGCGAATTTTTTCAGATGGTTTGTAATCAATAAAATTAAAAAAGGGTATATTTTTTAAACGTTGATTAATTTTTTTGTATGAATTCATAAAACTTGTCACGCAACGCTTAACGCCAGCCTTTGAAACAGCTTGAGCAATGATATCAAGCTCATGAAGGTTGTCAAATAGCTGGAGGGTACCATTTTTATCATAAGTTTGATAGCAGCAAATTGGATCAAATCGCCAGTTAATGACCGTTGGATCAACAATTTTTCCAAGTGCAACGATTTGCTCCAGCCGGTTATTCAGTAATGGCACACCAGGTTCTAGAATTTCTGATGACGTGTTTATTGTAAAATGGAAATACAGATGATATCCCTTTGATTGAATACGTTGGGCATAAGCATTTTGAATGAATTGTCCATAATTTTTTGACCAGAAAACAATCGAATGAATTTTTTCAGGATTTGCAGGAACGATGATTTTTTTGCGATGATATGGGTGATGGATGGTAAAATAGCCTTGCTCCAAACCAGACATGAACCAATCCATGTAAAAGGCAGGGATATCTGTCCGGCGTGATGCAGAAAGGACGATCTGGTTGTTCTTTTGGAGACCCTTCATTTAACCGACCTGAAACTTTTAATCGTGGACGCGCCGCCTACGTTTTATCACTTAAATGAAGGCCCTTCGACCACATTTGATCAATTCATCAGAAGCGATCAGGTTCTTGACGTTTTTTGCCATTTCTTTCATGCCGAAAGATTGACAGTTCCCTGTAAATCTCTTTTCGTGCCCGGTTGATACCCCCTAAGGGTCTGTGCGCTGTCAGACTGTGCCATGGAGTAAAGGAAAGGTTCTCGCAATAATCCATTTGCTCGTTCGTATCAAAAATCTGAGCGTCGATTTTTAGCGTTGCAACCTTTATAAAAGGAGATAATGTTTCGTCCCATTCAATCCTGGCATCTTCCACCGGCATTTTTTCAGGGTCTGTTTGAAACTGGAGCATGAAGTCAAAAGAGACGTCCTCCTGACTCAATTTTTTCTGCATCACCTCTCGCAAATAGTCATCCGATGGGTTTTCAGGAATATCCTCTGATACGCCGCCATTCGGAAAGACTGAATACTTGACTGCACGCCCTGGGCCGAACAGATAGGGAGTTGTGCTCCAATACTTGATCTTTAGAGGACTGGAATGGCGGTCAAGCGTTTTTATGGCAATACCAAGTTCCTTAAAATGTGATGAGAATGGGTTGAAAAAAAAACAGAAAAGACCGCCATTTATAGCAGCGTCTGCAAATTTGAAAAAGCCCTCGACATCACCTGCCGGAAGCACCGGATGACTAATAAGAAGAAAATCCTGAGTCGTCTCATCCTTTTCGTCTTCAAGCAGCTTTTTCCCATTGACCCCCATTATTTTGATCGCCATACCGCGAGCATCTTTTTTCCAATCCGGCTGAACCATGGACGAGCCATTGGAAAAACGCACCAAGGCCGGATAAGTTCGCGGCGCTTCAAACACGCCTATACGCAAATTTTTCGGAAGATCCGGCTCGACGATAAAATTAGCCTTGACGCATCCATGATGCTTTGGGTGAGCGCCCCTCAAGGTTTTTCCAGACGGATAATCCTTGTCCATTTTTTCCTTGAGCAGATTGATAAGCTTATCGATATATGTGTTTTCATCCGGTGGGATATACTCGGTGGCCGGTTCCAAAACCGAATTGTTTGCAGTGCAGGCAAACAGTATAAAAAAAGTTAGTATGACAATACATCTGTGAATCAAGCTTGATCTTAAAAATTGCTGAAATAAATTCAAAAAAAATTCCTCCATTATTATTATGTTTCCTCAATCTGCGAATGAACAGTTTTCGAGCTGTCTTGTACTGGAGAAAAATTTTCCTCAACCCCATCCACGCATTTTAAAGATTACATTTTTTCTGTATCAATTAACGATCTCTTTTGGTGTGCCATTTCGGTTTTATTACATTTCCAAAATCTAATCATTACATAAAGTAAAAACACAGAAGTGGCGATAGTTCCCGAACTGAACTCAAATCATGTACAGAACCGGCTGAAACATATTGCTTGAGCATAGCCGGTTTTATCGCCATCCTCTGCAGTTTTTAGTAATGTAGTTCAACGCTTTTTACGTAAAGTATTTAGATGGGAACGACATTATTAGCGCATGGGCCTTTCTGTCCTTGTCCAACTTCATATTCGACTGTCTGCCCATCAGCGAGACTTGTACGCCCTCCACTACTTTTGATTGCCGAATGATGAACAAAGAGATCCTTTCCACCATCCTCTGGTGAAATAAAACCATACCCTTTATTCTCATTGAACCATTTTACTGTTCCTTTACTCATTGTTATTACCTCTTTCTTTTATGGTGAATTATAAAAACTTTCTAACTCGAATTCACCGTTTCGATGTTGAAATGAAAAATCATAATTAGACTTATATAACGTTTAGAATAAAAAGGCAACCAGGTAAATGAAAAATTCGATTAAATTTGACAAATAATCCAGTTGTCCAATGCAAAACAACAAAAGGGAAGCCTTTCGGGGGGCGTATGTACAGTTTAGGGGAAATGAATTTCATACAAGGAATGCTCAATCTCGGCAATTGCAAGAACAGCGTAGGGCTAAAGCCGGCTAAAGCCCAACGCTGAATTGAGAAAGAATGCTAAAGCGCCCTCAATACCCAAAAGCTAATTATTAATGAACTGTTTATTTATTTCAAAATTGATGAAAATCATGATATTCCCAAATCAGTACCTATGTTGTATGAGGGCGCTTTAGCGTCCTTTCTCAATTCAGCGTTGGGCTTTAGCCCTACGCTGTTCTTGCAATTGCCGAGATCAAGCATTCCTTGTATGAAATTCATTTCCCCTAAACTTTACATACGCCCTGTAAAAACATTAGCCTCTTTATGGTTTGCCTATAACGAAAGAAACATATGAAATGAAAAATACACCTTAAGAATCTAAGAAATTTGTCTTGACAATGGGGTCCACCATACATTTTTGATTGTTGCTGACCATTTCGATTAATCTCTGGATATTTCCCGCCGCGTATCTTCACAAATACAATCCCTTTCATTCAGTATATACTGCACAAGGTACATTGAATCCCCAATTTCAATCCGACCATTATCATTGGTATCTGCAACAGCCAGACAAAGCGCATCTTCTGAAACATCACCGACCAGATAGCTTGAAAGCAAGAACGAATCCGCCATATCAATACTGTTATCTTGATTGACATCTCCACAAACACCAACTGTCAGTTCCAACTGGGCACCCTGAACATATCTTTCAATGGCTTGTCCATTGGTATTGTTAAGTGAATCTACCGACAGTTTTATGTTAGAGAGTATCTGATCTTCATCTGCAGCTTCAGCTTTAAGCAATATTTTTGCCACTTCAGCATAGCTTATGGGGGCAGAATCCTTGGACCAGCCGCCCTGAATATGTATTTCACCTGATGTTTCATCAATATCAAAAGTGACATCACCAGTATGTAAATGGCTTTCTCCTTTTTTAATTGCGATTGGCGCAAAAAATTCTTGATCATATTTTACATTAATACTGTAATTTCCAATATATTGATTATAGGCCTGCAATATGTTTATAGGGATTTCAACTGTGCTTTCGTAAAATATTTTCATTGGTGCAACTGATCCTGCATTAACAAGGGCATGTCCAATATAAAAAAGACGCCCTCCCATTTTAGATATGTCTATTGTGCTTGAAAAAACATCTTTGATATCAATATCTTCAATCATAAACACACCGGCAGCGCCTGGTAATCCTGTCACTTGAAATTCAAAATCTGCAAGATGGATTAACCCCCCCGTATCTACAGTTCGGGCACCATTTTGATTATCTCCAATGGTGATAATGCCAGTTGAATTTATCTCTTCTAATGGCAAGGTTTCAAGCCCTTGAATTCTATTTTGGATATGAGATAACTCCAAAATATCTTTATTAAAGGAGATCGTGGCCGAATAAGTACCCAAAGTTGATTTTCCAGTATCCATCATTAATGGTAATGAAAATCTCGCATTGGAGTATACAATTGGTGAGGGTGAACCGACAATCATTTGATTTTTTGGATTGGGTGTAAAATGTGCATAAAAATGTCCCAGATCCATACCATGTGGATCGTTTGTATCAGATGATTTTCCGGCAAATGTTCCCATCACTTTATTTAATAAGAATGTTTCCTGGGATAATTCAGTTGTGCTTTGACTGTTTTGTTTCAGCGTTCCAGAGCCTGCCAGACGATAATTAATTTCATCTCCATTTTTGCGTTGAATGTCAAACCTTATTGTATTACTCTCAGCAGTTAAATGAATTGTCTGCCATCCATTGTCCAGTATTCCTGTATATTCATTTTGTTGAGTTCTTTCTGAAAGAAAATTCAACATTTCAGTCTGTTGACCATTTTTTGATGCATCCACCCATCCACTGCCAATATATGTCAAGGTAATGGACCAAAAACCTGTTAAATCGGGTGGAGAAATTTCTTTTGGATTGAGCACAAAACTAAAAGGTGCATCATGTTGCGACATCGCCAGGTTTCCGACCATTCCTAATCCTGTGGACACGCCTTTTCCAAATGCATTTCGCGTTCCCACACGCGCCTGGGTAAAAAGGGTTTCATCTATATAATTGCCCTTTATTTGAAAAGGTTGTGAATTAAACATCATTTCCGGAGATTCATAACCTATACATTGATCATCCTTTTGCATATTGAGAATCAATACATCGGAAACTGGTGCGCCGGTATGATCGATATCAGACATGGAAAAATGCCAGTTATTATGTGCAACAAGTGTTATGTCACGAATTCGTGATAAAGAGGTTATTGGAAGCGTATAAAATGCAAAAGGTTCATCGCTTCCAAACTTTTCATCATTGTCCGCGTCGATAAAAATACGTACATAATGAACATCTCTGGGTGCGATATCGATATAGTATTGTGTTTTTCCTGAAATATGCTTGTCCCCCCCAACATAGCTATTTTGATTGGGTGTTTCAAACACTTCAATATAATATGTACCCGATTCACACCCCTCATAATAAATATTACCATTCAAGCTATATACGCGACTATCTGTTTCATAATTATATCCATTGAATCCAGGCCTGTCTTGATAATTGGGATTGGTATCATTTTCATATTCAGTAATATTGTTGTAGCCATCATTGTCTTTGTCATTCAATGCATCATTCAGTAAAGGGATCAATTCAAGATCCAATTCCCATCCATCAGGAATGCCATCATTATCTGTATCTGGTTTTCTGGGGTCTAATTCATCTAAATGTTTTTCCCAGATACCATTGTGATTCTTATCTTCAATACCATCAGGAACGCCATCATTATCTGTGTCCGGATTTTCGGGATCCGTTCCGGTACTTTCCTCAATTTGATCGGGAATAAGATCACCATCAGAATCCTGTGGAATTAATTTAATATTTAAAGGCGTTTCGTCCAGCGGAAAAATACGAACATTGGTTTTGTATTTTTCAAAACCATCAACAAAAGCCTCCAATGTATATATCCCTTCCTCATCAACAATTACATAAATGCCATCTCTATCACTGAGCCCCGAACCCGTGCCATTAACTGTTCTTAATTTGACCCCGCCCAAAGGCTTATTATTTCTATTGTCTTTGATCAGACCTGAAATAAATCCTGGAAATACACCTATTGGACGATAAATTTTGATTGCATAACCGGTATTCAGCCCCCCTGTCTCCAAATGATTATAAATTTTAAGGTAATAAATACTGTCTTCAGGGCATTGCCAGCTCATGAATTCATTCGTACCTGTGCCACTCCAGTTCCATTTTCCTTTGATAAGTGTTTCGCCATCATTTTTATAAATTTCCATGACAACATCACATTGACTTCCCAAATCAAAAGCTTCAATGCTATAAGTCACGTCCTTAACCCCATAGAAAAGAATCCAGTCCGTATCCCCGATCTCATGAAAATTATGATATTGTGGGTATTGGTTGTCAGGTACAATAATTCTTGCCTGATCAAATTGATTGTCAGGTTCATAGATATCGGGATTGGACAGTTGAATAACCTGTGTGTTTACTGGCATTGATACATTGTTAAGGATATCTTCCGCAAAAAATGCAATTTGATAAGAGCCATACAGATCAAATTGGTCCCACACACATGAATAACGTTCTCCTGTCAATGTCAATTCAATCATCTTACAGGGTGAGGATTGATGTGTCAATTTTTGATATGCCATTGATGGTGGATTGATAACAGCCCAAACTTTTGATATTTCGCGCGTACTACTAACATTTTCGACATAAAGCATGGCTGATTGTGTATCTATCAATGATTGTTCTGGTGAAACGAAGCCAATAATCGGAAAATCATCCGCCATCATAATACCGCACCCCACCCGATGATTTTCAGCCAGTTCACCATCAATACCAGCCTCATTGGGAATGCCATTGCCATTGTCATCAAGCATGGGTACCTGCCCTGGAAATGCACAGGCCATTGCATTAAGTGACCCAACAAATGCATTTCGAGTTGTTTCGCCGCTAAAAATGCGTTGCCAAAAAAATGATGAAAATGATAAGGCGCCCGCTGCACCATTGTTCGCAATTCCTGATTTGCCTGTTGATGCGATCACTATTCGTTGAGGTGTTGATGTCTCTGTCAAATGACTTACAAAACTACCCGCACAATCTGCATCGTAAATAATGGAAATGTATCCCTGAATATTTTGTTTTATTTGATCAAGCCATTGATCAATTTCATTGACTGTAATTGTTTCATCATCGTTTATTTGAAAGTGTTCATTTTCGCCTTTTCCAACCAGATATAGCAATAAATCCTTGGTATTGTCGTTTGTTGTGATAATTGCATTTTCAATGTTTTGTTTGTTGGCAAACGCAGTCGCCTGTGAACTATTTTCAGATACGCTCAAGAACGTAATATCTTTGCTTGCATAGCCCTGAAAAATGAGTGCTTCATAAGCAAGTTTCGCATTTCGGTCGATTGCTTGACGTGATGTATGTTCATTGGCTGCGCCTGCAACGAGAATGGCCTTATCACTCAATGGATTCATTACAGAAACAGTTGTCATGACAGGACTTGATGTATTTCCCACACGATCCATTGCATATACTGAAACCTGATATACACCTTCTGTATTAAAATCAGAATAGATGGCTTCATAATGTCCTGAACTCTTGTAAGAAAACTCAATTGTTGGCAAATCTTTGACTGGATGCAAATATGGATTGGGTTGATATTGCGGCGGTCGTATGATTGCCCAAACTCTTGCAATGCCATCAGAATCCTGAACACTATCCGCAATAATTCTGGCTTCACTTTTATTGTTGATGATCTGATCCGGTGAAACAGAATGGATAATCGGTGCTTCTCCAGATATCTCAACACCATTGCCAATAAATAAATCCTTTGCCAGAAGCCCATCATTACTTTCATTGGCAATGCCATTCCCATTATCATCAATCATGGCCACTTGATATCTTACAGGTTCTTTCATGGCACTTGATGCGAGCAAAAAAGATTCCTGAATACTGCTGCCATTAAACACCTGTGTCCAGAAAAACACTGAAAATGAGATTGCGCCTTGAGAAACAAAATAAGCATTCTCATCAGCCTGTGAACTTGTAATCACAACGCGATCCAATCCATTGGGCGGAAGTAATTTGTCAAGAAAACTACCGGATTTGCAGGCATCATAAATAACAATTACAGAAACCCCTGTTTTTTCTTGAATTTGATCCAACCAGGTATCCAATAGGTCCGCATCAAGAATAATTTCATTATTCAATCGAAAAACGCCATCACCGCCATGATCAATCATATAAAGAACCAATCGATCCGCACCAGTGGACCAGGTCGTAATTGCATTTTGGAGATTATTAATCGTTGCCGGACCATCGATGTCATCAATTAAACCATTTCCATCTTGATTGATATGTTTATCTGATGATAAATATTGAATGGAATCTTTATTTAATCCTTGATAAACCATCGCACGATAGGCAAAATTCGCGCACATTTGCGTTGATCCCCATAGATTGTTTCCGGCATAGGGACCACCGCCTGCAACAATGATTGCACGATATACAGGTGAATTGTCATTGCGAAAAACTTGAATACGATTGTTTCGGGTATCAGCAACAATGACCAACCCATTTTTGTGAACATCAATTGCTCTTGGGCTATCCAATTCACCCGGGCGACTTCCAGGAACTCCCCAGGAAGCTATAAATTCACCTGATGGCGAAAATTTTTGAATGCGATCATTAAACGTATCAGCCACATAAACAAAGCCATCACTATCAAGGCTTATTTCGCTGGGATAACTGAATTCAGCATTTTCAATTCCTTCGGCACCCCATTGAGATTGATACCCACCTGTTGAATCAAATTTTTGAATGCGGTTGTTATTTTGATCCACAACAAACACATTTCCATTGTCATCAACTGCAACACCAGATGGTTCTGAAAATTCGCCATTTTCTTCTCCATAGGTCCCCCACTCAAGAATAAATGTACCCTGAATATCAAATTTTTGAATGCGATGATTCAGTGTGTCAGCCACATAAACAAACCCATCCTTATCCACAGCAATACCCTGAGGCTCATTGAATTTTCCAGGTGCACTTCCTCTTTCTCCCCAGGCGCCAATAAATCTGCCATTCAAAGAAAATTTCTGAATTCGGTCGTTGGCATCAGAGACAAAAACAGTATCCATATACACATCAATTCCAGCCGGATACCAGAACTGCCCCGGACTACTTCCATAACTGCCCCATTTTTGGAGGGATTTACCGGTTCGATCAAATTTTCGGATACAATGCGCGATATGGTCTGTGGCAAAAATATTTTCATCACGATCCACTGCCACCCCATGAAATTCGAAGAATTGATCGCCAGAACGTCCCCATCGGGTAATAAATTTTCCATTGGTTGAAAACAGTTGGATACGATCATTTAAGGTATCAGTTACATACAGGGTATCATTAAAAATTTGAATGCCACCTGGCTCTCGCAATTGACCATCATCAACACCAAAGGTGCCCCATGTATTGAGCCATTGCCCATGAATATCGAATTTTTGGATGCGATGATTGTTTTCATCTGTTACATAAACATTGTTCTTATACACAACAATGCTATTTGGACCATTAAACTGGCCATTTTCTGTTCCACATGTTCCCCATTCAGTGACAGGTATGATGTTATCATTACTGATATCAAAAGATTGAATCCGATTGTTGGCATAATCACAAACAAACATTCGGTTCTCATTATCGATTGTAATCCCAAGCGGGCCATTGAATTCACCTGACATCATTCCCATTGTTCCATAAGATTTGATAAACCGGCCATCTTGTGAAAACTTCTGAATACGATGATTATTATAGTCAGAAACATAAAGATTGCCCATACGATCCATTGCAATCCCTGAAGGCCTATCGAACTGTCCATTGTCATTTCCAAAACCGCCCCATTTTAAAATAAATTGACCTGAAGATGAAAACTTTTTTATATAATTATTATAAATATCGGTAACATAAATAAATCCATCCTTGTTAATAACAAGGTCATAAGGCGCAGACAATTGATTGGAATTGCTCAGGCTGATCGTCCAGCCAGTAATGAATTTTCCAGAACCAGTATATTTATGAATCGTTTGATTGGCCATATTCACAACATAAACGTTTCCTGAAGTGTCCATCTCAATGCCACAGGGAGAATGGAAAGCCCAAGGCTGTTGCAATACGGGCCAAAGACGTTCGAACTGATAGTTTTCATTGGAAGATGCCAGGATGGATGAATGAATAAAAAAAATAAAAATAACGATCATAATATTTACGACGCTTTTATTACCCATCTTCATTTCTTCCTTTGGATTTTAACGCTTGATAAATCAAACAATAAAATGATTATAAAAAATGCAAGATAATTACTTGCATTTACTTTTTTAGGTTTTTTTTCAAAAAGAACCGCATCATATGCAATTCTTGAATCCATTCGTTAATTCGGATTTACGCTATACTGTGAATTGAATCAGTTCTTTAGTGATGTATTCCGATTTTAATATTGACACTTTTTGTGTCATATCAAAATTAACTTAACCAATAAATTCGTATTTTTAGATTCTGTTGTTGTACTGATATTATATCAGTTTTATTCAAATTATTTCATGTAATTATTGATAAACACTGTATTTTTAATAAGTTAAACATGGCTGGTAAATATATTTATAAAAATCAATAAATTGTAACAAAAACACTTTAAATATCAGTGATTCCCTATATGGTTTTGCAAAAAACATACCACTAGAAAATTTTATTCCTTTCAGTTTTTTGCTCTTAAAAAATAAAAAATACATGAATGCAATATAAATAATCATAAAAATCAATAGGGTTTGAAAAAAATTGAACATTTTATTTGAAACGAAAAGATAAAAGATAAGTAAAAAAGAGGGAAAAAATGGTTGTATTGAAAAATTTCATCGTTACAATTTAATAACTTATATACTTTTTCTGCACAAATTCATCAAAAACACAACGACCGGTGTATTTTTTTTTAAGCGGGCAAATTATCCATCATTTTTTCGGCCATGAAACAAGCAGATTGGCGATTTTGACCTGTTTCAATTAATTCAGGTTGGTTTTCTTGACATATTGTCGTGCCAAAAGGGCAGCGTTTAAAAAAAGCGCATCCATCAGGAAGTCTGGCCATATCAGGAACCTGGCCTGGAATTACTGGAAGCTTTTCATGTTTATCGCTTAATGATGGAATTGATGCCAGCAAACCTTTTGTATAAGGATGAGCTGGTTTTTGAAAAATTTCTTTAACCGGTCCTTGCTCAACAATTTTTGAAGCATACATGACGATCATGCGATCACACATATTCCAAACAACGCCCATGTCATGAGTAATCATCAATATAGCGGTTTGTTTTGTTTTCATTTCCAGAATACAATCAAAGATCTGGGCTTGAATGGTGACATCCAATGCTGTTGTGGGTTCATCTGCAATAATGATATCAGGCTGCATCAAAAATGCCATCGCAATCATAACACGCTGTTGAAGTCCTCCAGACAATTGAAAGGGATAATTGTACATTCGTTCATCAACATCAGGTATACCAACACGTTGAAGTTGATATTTCGCCTGTTCCCATGCCAATTTTTTATCAATTTTTTGGTGAAACAGCTGTTGCTCAACCAGTTGGTAACCAATTCGATGTAAGGGGGATAGTGCAGACATAGGTTCCTGAAAAATCATGCTGATTCTGTTACCGCGGATCTTTCTCAGAGAATGGATTGGCATTTGAAGCAAATCTGTTCCACGATATTCAATACATCCAGATTTTATCAATCCTGGTGGCATGGCAATTAATCGAAGAAGTGACATGGCTGTTACAGATTTGCCTGAACCGGATTCACCAACAAGACCCAGTATTTCACCTGGATACATATCAAATGAAACATTGCTAACCGCTTGAATCTGTTGTGTATCTAATTGAAATTCAACTGATAAATTTTTTACAGATAATAAGGGGGGCTTACTTTTTATCATATTTTTTCATTTATTTGATGTTGTTATTAAAAATGCACATTCTCAATTGACTTTATTCAAAGAATATACTACCTGATATAAGCAATCAAGAGAGAATTTGAATAATCATTGAAAAAATAGGAGAACAATTAATTATGGCAACAACAACAGTTACGTATCCATATTCATTTGATTCGGAAAAAGTGTTTGGTGTATTCACACGAAAAGATTTCATTGAACAAAAATATGCATCTGTCGGTGCTGTAAATCTTGAATTCATTGAATATGGTGAAAAAGATGGCACATTCATTATTCATACGAAACGTGATATTATTGCAGATATTCCAGGCTTTGCAAAAAAATTTCTAAGCCCCACCACAACGATAATCCAAAAAGAGGTTTGGACATTAACCGATGACCCCACAAAAAAAGGCGTAGTTGAGGTTCAGGCCAAGGGACTGCCAATGCAAATGAAAGGCAATATCCTTTTGCAACCCACCAATAATGGCAGTGAGAATGTGTTGATCTATGAAATAAAAGTGAATATTCCTCTGGTTGGCGGAAAGCTTGCCAGTTTTTTGGATGGTGAAGGCCGCAAAACTGGGGATAAAGAATATGAATTTGCTTTGGATTTCTTAAACAAGATGCAATGAAACCGCATTGGAGAGCCATATGTTTGAAAGTGTATTTAAACTATCCGCTAACCATACCACAGCCAAGACAGAAATTCTTGCAGGAATAACAACCTTTTTAGCAACCATGTATATCATTGTTGTGAATCCAGGGATCATTCATGAAGCAGGTATGCCTTTTAATGGCATTTTAACTGCAACTGTTTTGATCAGCGCTTTTAGCAGTATCGCCATGGGCATTTACGCAAACAATCCCATTGTTGTCGCCCCTGGAATGGGATTAAATGCCTTTTTTACTTATTCAGTTGTACTTGGCATGAACGTTCCCTGGCAAGTTGCGTTAGGCGCTGTATTCTGGTCAGGTGTGATATTCTTGCTTTTGTCTGTATTCAATATTCGGACATTAATTGTTCGGGCCATACCGCATCAACTTCGATTTGCTATCGCCGGTGGGATTGGCCTGTTTATCACATTGATTGGTTTTTCCAAGGCAGGCTTTGTTATCGCAAATCCTGCAACAATTATTGGCCCAGGTCCACTGAATGCCATTACCCTGACTTTTGTTTTCGGCCTTGCGGTCACTGCGATTCTGCTTGTATTTCGTATTCGTGGTGCATTGATAATTGGTATTGCATTGACCACACTGGCATCCATACCTATCGGACGTCTATGGGGGGCGAACATATCCCCGCTGACGACATGGAAAGGCTTATTTGAAATTCCCGATCTTAGTTTAATTTTTAGCCTGGATCTTTTGGGCTCATTGAAACTTGCCATGATTCCAGTGATATTTTCATTTTTATTTACAGACATGTTTGACAGCTTATCCACCCTCGTTGGTGTGGCAGAGGCGGGAAATATTAAAGATAGCAAAGGTGAACCCAGAAACATTAAAGAATCTCTAATTGTTGACAGTCTGGCAACTGCACTTTCAGGCCTATTGGGTACAAGTTCAGGCACATGCTATATTGAATCAGCTACAGGTATTGAACAAGGTGGACGAACAGGTTTGACTGCTGTTACCTGTGGGTTATTATTTTTGCCATTCATGTTTATGTCTCCATTGTTATCCATGGTGCCCGCCATTGCAACATCACCTGCACTGGTTTTAGTGGGCGTATTCATGATGAAACCGGTTGCTGATATTACCTGGAATGAACTGGATAATGCAATCCCCGCGTTTTTGGCCCTGGTATTAATTCCATTGACATATTCTATCACACAGGGAATTATTTGGGGATTTTTGAGTTGGACTGTTATTAAGCTGGTTTCGGGTAAAAAAGAAGAGGTTACATTGACCTTATTGGCCATTGATTTTTTTGCGGTTTTGGCTTTGCTGGTATAGTTTAATATTTACTGAGGAATTCTCAGAAAATAGCCCCCCATCTAAAAATAATGTTCATCGGGGTTTTTGTTCTTTAGAGACGTAGCATCGTCTCTACGATACCAAACCTTTTGTTCTGTAGAGACGTAGCATGCTACGTCTCTACGATGCTAAACGATGATACGTTCAAGATAAAGAGGGAATTTATTTTTCGTGTATTCCTAAAAAATCTTAGACGCACAGCAATAAATCGTTTTACATACACCCAGTTGGATTGAACTATTTTTTATTTTCTTTTGTATCTGTTAATACAGCATTGGAAAAAAGATTGTCAAATCTTTGCAATAAACGTTCAGTCAATTGCTTTTTCTGTACAAATATGGGAAGTCTATTATCTAACACTTCATTAACCGCTACTATTGTTCTACCTGTCTCGATATTGCTTACATGCATTGAAACCAGCGTTTCTTTTTCTGAGGAATGCACCCAGCCAGAAAGGAGCATATTGGCGGATAATATTTTACCCAATGCTAATCGATTTGAAGGATTTATGAGGCGAGATGATCCAAAATTAAGCTCCTCAAGAATTTGATCTAAGTCCTTTCGTTCAACAATTTGAATCTTTCCATTCTGAATCAATTGTTCGATAATAATGGACGCAATTAATTGATCTTTGCCTGTATCATCCTCATTGGATCGAAAGTCAATCATCATGGTTGGTTCGCTTGAACCCGCTTGTACCACTTGATCACCAACAGGTATTTTGGCTTTGATGGCTTTTATATTTTTATCCATGCGGGCATGCCTATTTTGCTGACGTGCAAGTATAATTTTTTCTTGAATTTCATTGATTATTGTTTGATGAAACTGTTCATCAGCAGAAATCATCTTGAGTACTTCTGTTTCATGGGGTTTGCCTAGAAATGTTACAGCAGCAATTGAAGCTGTTATTAACATAAATATACAAGTCATCAAAAGGTATGCACCCATTTTTTTCTTATCAGGCGCTTTGTTATCAAACATGATCACTTCTTCTTCATCGTCTGAAGATGTCCGCGTTTTTCCGGAAAAAGATTGAAATATTGGCTCATCAGGTATCTCTGCCGGTGGGGAATAGTCCGCATATTTTGCGGTGGGATCACCATATAAAATGTAACTGGACCAGGCAATGGTTTCTTCACCAAATTCCTCAATTAATGACCATCGTGCACTTTGAATGGCCTCGCCAACAGGAATTCCCTGCCTGATTTTTTCATAAAAAACCAATGCAAATTTTTGGCTGGGTTCATCCAGAATTTCACAAAATGTTCCAACATAATGCTTCACGCCCGAAACCAGAAATGCATTGGCCAAGCCATATAATTTGTTTTCAAACTGATCATTTAATCCCCAACTTTCTGTGCGAGCTGACTGGCAGGCATTTGCAAAAAACAATGATGGCATTGGCATGGCACCGGCCATCTTTTTTATATCGCTTGCTTTTAATGAATTTTGCGTGAGTCGAAATCCACTTTCACTGAAGTTTGTTTCTTGATAATCAGCATGTCCAGCAAAATGAACCAAATCGAAGTTTCGCATTTTTTCTTTTAGTGCATCAGGGGTAACATTATCAAAAAACGATGTGACGTGAAATTGTTCTTTATAGCGATCCATATAATCGCGCAACTGAAGCCCCTCTTGATAAGCACCATTGAGATCTCCTCGTGGATCAGCGATCAACAATAGCTTTAGCGGATTATCAACCTTTCGATCATTATTTGTTGGAAGTGATTGTTGTGTCTTGACAGATCTTCCCATACAGAATCGTTGACATAAAAACTGATTTCCATCAAAAAGCAGCTCCCAGGGAATTTGGACCAGATGATCATCCAATGTCAATTGAAGAAATTTTGCCTGAGAAAATCTGAGTTTTTCCTTTGTGGATTGAGAAAATAGCTCATCGTAAAATAATTGCCCGATTTCTCGTAGACGTGTCAATGTCTTTTTAGACACACGTCCACTCCGATTGGTCGTATTCAACATTTCAACCATTTCATGACAACGTGCATCAATTTTTTCAATAGGAATTTCAAGTGTGTCATAGTGCTGAATTGAACTTAATGTGCCACATTGACTTTCGTGTATTGTTGTTTTTACAGCATTACCATCTCGTGTCACATCAATATTGATGACACTGAGCCCATAGTTATCAGTATTATTTAATTGAATATTTTCTATCATTCCATACCACCTCTACTGCCTCTTACAGGATTCAAAAAACAACCCCTCATAATTGTTCATTTATTGTTTTTGTAAAATTCAATAAATGAATCATTTTCAAAAAAAAGATGACAATAATGAGAGAATTGCATTTTTATCTGCCCCCCTGTAAAATGATTGTTGGGCTTTTTTGTGTTAATTTTTTTGGGCTCGTATTTTATTATCAATACATATCATTCGATTGCGACATACATATTAAGTTCTACAACGACCCATTTATTTATCAAATTCTACCATTATGATAATTTCTGAGATCTATCGATGTCAGGGTTCAGTTTAAAATTCAATTCATATTGAACTGTAAATCCAAAACATAAAAAAAATGTTATTTAATTTGAAATAAATATCTTCCCAATGTTACGCCATCACGCGTAAATGTTAGATTGTAATGATCAAATGGAATATTTTCAAATAAAACAGAATTTTCATGTAAAATATCTGATGCGATTTCTCTGTCAATGACCGGCGAATAGTCTAATTTTCGTTTGAGTAGTATCACACGAATTTTATCATTTTCAGACTCCGAACGTTTGATCTGAATTTTGATTTGCGCACAATTATCGCCTGTTTTTTGGATATCAATGTCTGTTTTTAAGCGGTCAAACGCTTTTCTCCGACGACTCAAATTTCTTGCACGAACCACGCGTGTTCCCCGACGAACAGGAGCCAACTGCAAATCATTGAAAAATAACATTCCAAAATCGGCCAATGAAATTTTTAGCTGCTCCCACCAACGCCTTGCCCGTGTTGTCATTATATTCCACATTTTATCTTTTTGACTGATAAAATTTTGAATAATTGTCTGGGTTACATATTCTGGGACTTCTTGAAATTCATAATTATCATAGTTTGTATACATACTATTTGCGACCACAATGGTCTGTAGACAGCGATCACATGTCGATAAATGATTTTCTATAAGGCGTCTTTGTTTTTTTTCCAGACGACCTTCTATATAATCAGCCAAAATTTCTTCACCTGGGCACATACTTTTCATAATGTATCTCCATTTGGCATAAAACTTGCTAATAAATGGACAATAGTATTTGTCCTGTCTTTGCACCTCAAAATTGATTTTTCATGACCGGTTTTTTTAACCCAAAAAACAATTTTGAGATGTTTTTTTTGTGATTGTTCATAACCAACTGTTTTTTTTAATTCAAGTGGTATTTGGTTATTTATTCAATTATTTGACTGTGTATGTTCACATGCTCAGAATGAATATTATTAGTAATATCAAAATGTAATAAAAATATAATTCACTGTATCACACATTGGTTATCTATTTCAACATAAATTTAACGTTTATCAATTTTTTTATTTTTTTGTACCATTCTATTATCAAAATTTTTTTTGATAATTTTTAATTCAATTTTTTTCCCCTCTAATTATATAGACACATTTTTTTCAAAATTCTTACACT
>Ga0272440_1000822_pt1 | contig 26154 bp, 17 predicted proteins | sample SSMMMBAug17_FD_192440 | JGI IMG/M metagenome (GOLD analysis project Ga0272440, IMG submission 192440) | Marine sediment archaeal communities from Little Sippewissett salt marsh, Falmouth, MA, United States - SSM-MMB-Aug17 | ecosystem: Environmental > Aquatic > Marine > Wetlands > Sediment ...
TTTTACAATCCAAATGCAACTTTTCATATACCTGTTTACTTGGAACAAGACTCTGCAAATTATCTAAACAGAATAGCTGAAAAACAAAATATTGACATTAATAATATTGTTAACAATTGGATAAAAAGAGACATCGCTTTTCTAAATAGTTACAATTAAAATTTTTTGTACCAACACTTTTATAATTGCTTAGCGCTCGAATTATATGTATTTATAACGTTAAATTAGCACCAGCAAAAAATTGATTAATTGACTATTAGTGACATGAAATAGCGAGAATATTAGTCAACTTAACTCCAAAGGTTTCATACCAATATTTTCGTAGCAGGTTAACCCATGAAGTTCTTGGTAAGAATCACGTTAAGCAAAATTGCCGCCAGCTACAAGTCTGCTTATAAGGGATCAAAAGAAAATTATTGTATAGTGGTTTGTGTTTCGCTAATTGGCTGGGCTGTCATCAATTTTGCAGGTAGCTATAACATTTTTCAACATAAAAATAATTAACTTAAACAACTCAAATCAAAAAAAAGGGCTGGCAGTACAGGTGCGTCCAAGTCAGCTCTTTTTTTTGATTTTTTGCCAAATTATCTTAGGAATTCTCGAATAATAAGTTCTCTATTTAATTTATCAATCATTTTAAATGGTTATTTCTTAAAATTTGGCGAAAAATACTAAGCAATTTTATGCCTCAATATAGATTTAAATATAGGCATTGATATTAATAAAAAAAATGGCACATTTTTTGCCTAGCAGCTCGTTTATTGGTTCCATTATAAAGAGCGTGTAATCAAGAGAAAAAATATAATGTCCTCCAATATAATTTAGTGTTTAGATGATTAGTATTAAGAATATATTATTATAATTGTATAATATATTTTATTATATCAATTTAATTTATTAAAATTAATATTATTATTATTATAAATTTAAAATAATAATAAATAACATTATAGTTATTATATATAATATTAATTAAGCACGTTCTATAAATATACTTATATTAATTTATCATATTTATTTTAAATTAAACGATTCAAAACATTGATAGCTTACCACATACTTCTTAGACACTAATAATCTAATAATTAACTGAAACAATGCATTGATATTAATAAAAAAAATGGCACATTTTTTGCTTAGCAGCTCGTTTATTGGTTCCATTATAAAGAGCGTGTAATCAAGAGAAAAAATATAATGTCCTCCAATATAATTTAGTGTTTAGATGATTAGTATTAAGAATATATTATTATAATTGTATAATATATTTTATTATATCAATTTAATTTATTAAAATTAATATTATTATTATTATAAATTTAAAATAATAATAAATAACATTATAGTTATTATATATAATATTAATTAAGCACGTTCTATAAATATACTTATATTAATTTATCATATTTATTTTAAATTAAACGATTCAAAACATTGATAGCTTACCACATACTTCTTAGACACTAATAATCTAATAATTAACTGAAACAACTCAAATCAAAAAAAAGGGCTGACAGTACAGGTGCGTCCAAGTCAGCCCTTTTTTTTAATTTTTTTCCAAATTATCTTAGGAATTCTCGAATAATAAGTTCTCTATTAATTTTTCAATCATTTTAAATGGTTACTTCTTAAAATTTGGCGAAAAATACTATGCAATTTTTATTCCTCAATATAGATTTAAATTGAGACATTGATATTAATAAAACAAAAATGGCACATTTTTTGCTTAGCAGCTCGTTTATTGGTTCCATTATAAAGAGCGTGTAATCAAGAGCAACTATATTTATAACGTCCTCCAATATAATTCAGTGTTTAGATGTTTAGTATTAAGAATATATTATTATAATAGTATAATATATTTTATAATATCAATTATAATTAATAAAATTAATTTTATTATTATTTATTTAAAATAATAATAAATAACATTATAGTTATTATATATAATATTAATTAAGCACGTTCTATAAAATACTTATATTAATTTATCATATTTATTTTAAATTAAACGATTAAAAAACGTGGGAATCCAGCGTTTCAGGCATATTCAGGCATATTTAGATAAAACATTGATAGCTTACCACATACTTCTTATCTTCTTAGACACTAATAATTAACTGAAACAACTCAAATCAAAAAAAAAGGGCTGACAGTAAAGGTGCGTCCAAGTCAGCCCTTTTTTTTTGATTTTTTGCCAAATTATCTTAGGAATTCTCGAATCAATCATTTCAATAGATATCAAAATATAGGCCACAGCCACAGATTCAGGACATAGTCCATAGTAGTTAAATATGAGTTCATGCAGTTTCAAGGTAGAAAGTTTATTTCCTGTTTGAATTTCTTCGCTTTGCTATTAGGATATGACTGAAAGAAAGTTCAATATATTGCAAAATTAGTATTTCGGTAATTAATTAAATATAAATAATTATATTATTTATTTAAATTAATATTCAGTAAATTTTGATTTTAAATTAAAATTACTTAATAGTGTGATATTAGGAAGTTTTATGTATCTACTTGTTATTACATAGGATTTAACATGTGTTGGTTTAGATTTAATGGCATGTAATTTGCCTTTACACTTTAATTTATGTTAGCAAATATTAAAAAAAAATTAAAAATATTTTTTTACCAATTCAATTCAATATTTCCAGAACCGGCAAACAAGCGAATATAAAATCTGCCCCTCTCTGGGTCGGATTTTTAAATTTATTATTTTGATTAAAATTCAAATGGTTGTAAAATTATTTTTGGACCGAACCATTTTCCCTTTTCAAAAACCTTTTATTATATTGCATTTTCCAGTAATAAAATGTAAAAAAAGATTAAATCTGTTATAGACATCAAATGAAAAAACAATCAATGCATCCTGGTCAATTATTAAAAAAAACATTTATACAATGCCTTTCATCAATATTGTAAAAAAAATTTAATCATATGAGGAGTATATGAATCAATCTACAATAACAAAAACAAATGAAATGAAACGATCTCAATTATCACACCCAAAAAATCAAATAACAAACAGCACAAACTGTATGTTATGTGGAGAACCACTCATCTATTTTAAGAATAATGAAATGAAAACCTGCTCATTTTGCGGAAAAGTTTTTTCGGCAAATGCGATTTGCAAGAAAGGCCATTTTGTTTGTGATTCATGTCATGGCGCGGATGCACTGAGCTTTACAAAAGAATTTTTAACTCACACTGAACAAAAAGACCTTGTCGGTACATTGAATGCGTTGAGGTCTCATCCATCATTTCATGTTCATGGACCGGAACATCATTATGCCATTGCCGGTGTTATTGCTGCAGTTTATAAAAACTTGGGAGGGAATATATCTAATGATGACATATTAACTGCCATTGAGAGAGCCACTGCTATCCCTGGTGGAAGTTGCGGTTTTTGGGGAGGATGTGGAGCTTCTTTGGGCGTTGGTATTGGTTTTGGTGTTATTCTTGGCAGCAATCCTCTAAAACCGAAACAAAGACAAACGCTTATAAAAATTGTTTCTGAAATATCTGGAGAACTTGCAAAAGTAAAGGCTGCGAGATGCTGTCAACGAGAGTGTTGGACTGCATTATTAACAGCATCTAAAATTTCGGAAAAATACCTAGAGATATCACTTCCCGCAAATGAGCATGCTATTTGTACACAAATGGATAAAAACAAAGAGTGCATTAAGACTGCATGTCAGTTTTATCGTTAACTTCTTAAATTTATATTACAACTAGATGAAGGAGTATTCGTCATGTTTACTGGAATTATTGAAGGCTTGGGAACTGTTCAACACTTACATCGTTCAGGCAATAGTTTTAAAATGTCGATTGTTTCTGATTTTGATTTAGATGATTCAAATATTGGTGACAGTATTGCGGTAAATGGTGTATGCCTGACAGCCATACAGATATCAACGCGTCAATTTGAAGTTGACATTGCACCTGAAACAGTATTAAAAACAGTGTTTCAATTCATTAAACCCAATGAAAAGGTTAATTTGGAGCGGGCGTTGCGGCTTTCTGATAGAATTGATGGACATCTTGTTTCAGGTCATGTAGATGGTTTAGGAATTATTACAAATCGTCAAAATCAAGACAATGCCATAATTATTGAAATATCAACACAGGCGGCCTTATGTCGCTATATGATTCATAAAGGATCAGTGGCTGTTGATGGGATTAGTCTGACAATTAATCGTCTGGAAGAAAATAGATTCTATTTGAGCATCATTCCACATACTTCAAAACTGTCAACAATTGGATTCAAAAAAGAGGGGCAACAGGTTAATATTGAAACAGACATGATCGGTAAATATGTTGAACGTTTTGTCATGAATAAGGATAATACTGGGATTGCGGAATCTGGTATTGATGCGGCTTTTCTTGCCAAACATGGCTTTATGTAAAAAGATCTCAGGTTATATGGAAGAAATAATGAACAGGAGTAAGCGACACCAAAAGCAAAAATGATTACCTTTGATGCTCTTACATGCTTAAAGCGCTCAAAAACCTCAATGAACTTTGCTCAAGAATGAAATAGAATATCATTCATAACATGTGTTATTCGTGATAAGTCCGAAGGTTCAATAATGAAAGGCGGCATGGTATAAACCAGACGACCAAATGGTCTCAACCAGACACCGCCATCTACAAATTGCTGTTGAATATCAGCCATTTTGACAGCCGCTTTAAGCTCAACAACACCAATTGCGCCCAGCACTCTAACATCCTTAACTCCAGAACAATCTGAAAGAGGTTTCAATTCTTGTTTCAACTGGTTTTCAATATTTTTTATTTTTTTTTCCCATGAAAAAGACAACAGAAGTTTGATACTTGCCAGAGCCACCGCACATGCCATTGGATTTCCCATAAAGGTAGGGCCATGCATAAAAACTCCCGGATTGCCAGTAGAGATCTGCTCACTTACTTTTCTTGTACTCAGTGTTGCGGCCATTGTCATATATCCCCCAGTCAGGGCTTTTCCCAGACACATAATATCTGGTGAAATATCAGCATGTTCACAAGCAAATAATTTGCCTGTTCTACCAAAACCTGTTGCAATTTCATCTGCAATAAGCAAGATATCATAAGAATCGCAAAGAGATCTCACCTTGCGAAGATACTCAGGAGAATAAAATCGCATTCCACCCGCCCCCTGAACGATTGGCTCCAGAATTACTGCTGCAATCGCTTGATGATGTTTTTCCAGTATGCTTTCCATACTTTTTATATCGTCTGGGTTAAAAAAATTGAAATCACAGGTTGGTGCCTTAGCAAAGAATTGAGATGGCAAAATTGTTTGAAAAATTTCATGCATTCCGGTTATAGGATCACAGACAGACATGGCCCCAAAGGAATCACCATGATAGCCGGATCGGATGGTCAGCAATTTTTTCTTGTTTGGAATCCCTCTGGCAAACCAATACTGTATCGCCATCTTAATTGCCACTTCCACTGAGATTGAGCCAGAATCGCATAAAAAGACTGTTTCCAATCCTGATGGCGTAATATCTATCAATAATTGAGAGAGTTCAATAGCTGGCAGATGTGTAATACCACCAAACATGACATGCGACATGATTTCTAATTGTTTTTTTACCGCATGATTTAGTGTGGGATGATTATAGCCATGAATCATCGCCCACCAGGATGACATGCCATCAATTATTTCACGACCATCTGAAAGTTTCAGCTTTACACCGGATGCTGAAACAATCGGATAGACAGGTAGTGGTTGCGTCATTCCAGTATATGGATGCCAGATATGATGCTTATCAAATGCGAGTTGTGTTTTGGTTGGAACAATCATTGTATTTATCCTTGATTCATTTTTTTACGTAGAAATCTACATCATTTTAGTTTATTGTCAAATTGAAATGAATAAAATCTTGAGTTTCACAAGAAAAAGTGTAAACTTAATTCATATTTTGTATCTCATCAACAATAAAAAATGGCCTGAAAAAAATGAAATCAAATGACATAAATAAAGATCGCCATATACTTGAACAAAGCCTCAAGCATGACAACCATACACCACTCGTACAGGAGTATTGGAAAATGGTTTTTTTTACTGTTCGCAAAGTATTAATGAATAAGCGCGTCCCTTTTTGTGAACAGGATCTGGAGAATCTGCGCAATGAGGTTTTTGTGCAATTATTGGATAAAAAGTGCACAAAATTACGTCAATACAAAGAAGAACTGGGGCAGGGATTGACAGCCTGGATTAAACTTGTTGCTGTTCATACAACAATCAATTTTATTGAACGTAAAGATCCAACAAGTATTGGCAATCAATATGCTCGCATACCTTTAGAAGATATTCAAGAAAAAATGGGATATCATTCGGAAAAACAAATGGAGGCCAGATTGGCTCTGAATGAAATTGTTGTTTTTATGAAACAATTACCTGCCCGCTATCAGCTTGTTCTTAAACTTCATTATTTTGATGGTGTCTCTATTGATAAAGTGGCTGAAGTTATTCAACTGCCTGTAAAAAGAACTCATACTGTATTGCATCGTGCCCGAGAAAAATTAAAAAAAGTTATGGCAGAAAAAAATAAGGACCCAGATTGATTTATGACACGCAATTAATTTCTTTTATACCCAATTCTGTGTAAGCCTTTTTTCTGGAGAGATACGATGCTTGCAATACCCCCGGTTGATCCACATAATCATAAATAATTGCATCTTGTTTACCTTTATCTGTTCGAAGGATTCTTCCAACATACTGTTTGATTCGTCCGGTAAATTTCACTGGCATGGTCAAAAAAAGTGCTGTTAACTGTTTTAAATCAAAACCTTCGCCAATCAACTGTGACGTGGCAACCAACACCTGAACATCACCACGAGATAATTCTTCAGTAATTTCTTTGCGTGTTTTATTGGGTACATCACCGGTTAACAATCTCACAGTAACATCTTTTTGTGCAATTCGATTATACATGACCTTGCAGTGGTCTTTTCGATCAGATATGACCAATCCAACGCCACTGCTTGTTTTTGTATGTTTAATCACATCTTCAACAATTAATTCTGTTCGTGCAGTATCTTCAGTCAATGCGCTCATCATGGCTTGATAATCCTCATCAACCGCATAATCATAATCAAATAGGGTGCGCCGCACAATGACAGTGGCTTTCATGATTCTGGATTTGACTTGCAATTCCTGGGGTGAAATGTTAATCAATTGCCCCCCCATGTAAAAATTGATGACCTGGGTGAGTTTATCTCGACGATAGGGTGTTGCAGAAAGGCCTAGCATGTATCGTGAATCAAATGATGATGAGGCTTCAACAAAGGTTCGAGAAGGCGTTCTATGGCATTCATCCACAATAAAAAAACCAATATGATCACTGACTTCGTGTGCACGTTTGTATAGACTATTGACAATTGCAATGGTCGTATGAGAACCAATATTAAAGTTACCATCACCAATCAATCCAATCTGATTCTCTGAGAGATTAAGAAATTCCTGAGCTCGTTTATACCATTGATATAAAAGCTCTTTTGTATGCACGATCACTAAAGCCGGTTGTTTTCTTTTTGCAATACAATACAGAGCGACAACAGTTTTTCCCCCTCCTGTGGGACAGTTGAAAACACCAAATTTTCGTTTTAGAATTGCGATGGCTGCACGTTCTTGAAAATCATACAGTTGCCCGGTGAATTCAAAATCAATATTATCCAAAATTCGTGTTTGATCATGGATGACAATATTCAGATCAAATGGTGTAAGGATTGATTTCAAATGGTGAATGAACCCACGCGGCATGGTGAGATAATTATTGCGTGATTTTAGAAAATATAGTTTTTCTGGTGTTTTACCATTCCAATAACCGCGTTTTTTATTTTCAAGCCATTGCGGATTGGTAAAAATAAGATGATTTTTTAAAGATTCAATTGCATCAAAAGGTAATTGATCTTCTGGTATAGCAATTTCACTTGTGATATAAACATCCACATCGGTTTGTTGTGTATTCATGAAGGCTCCTTGTTTTATTGACTTACTGATTGAATTCGCAATTATATATCATTTTAGCATCTTTTCTCAAGAAAGAATTGTGTGATTTAAATAACTACTTGACTTTTTATATCATTTAAAGATATTTTGTAATGCTCGATATTCTAGTTTTTTTACAAAACAGCGCCGGAACTCGTTCCCACCCTATGCGTGGGAACGTATCTGGGACGTTCTGAGCCCCTTGCACTTATGTTTCAGATGTATAAAATACAGGACGCAGAGCGTCCAGGATGCATTCCCACGCAGAGCGTGGGAACGAGCAGCGGTAGCTATCTGGAAAAAAACATGAACATCGAGTAATAATAAAAAAAATGTTTTTGACAATTGTAATCAAACTACCCCAAAAATATCTGATTGGTTGCTTAGAAGATAAGACTTTAAAAAAGGGTATATCCTTACCACATTGATCATTGATAAAAACAATGCGCGTAACATACTCAAAAAAAATGGCTTATAAAAAAAATGAAATGGTTTAAACATTATTTATCACGTTTGTATATATCTTTTTTAGGTATTTGGCTACTGATTTTGTTTTCCACAGCCTTTTCCATTTATTCATTTAATCGTTTTGGGAAGGTAATGGACAGCACTGTTGGTGAATCTATTCCTGAAATTTTGGCAGCCATGCGTTTGTCGGAACGAAGTGCCTTACTGACAGCCATTGCGCCATTACTAACAGCATCTGAAAATGTGGCACAACTTCGTGAAACCTCCGAACGTATGGACCTTTTGATTAATGATATCAATGATAATCTTCACCTTCTTGCATCCCGATCTGTGGAAAAAATGATTGCAAATATCAAAAAATCCAGTCAAGAAATGACTCAAATCATTTCTCAAATTAAACATGAGACCCTAAAAAGAATTGACTTAGCCAATCAGGTTCATAATCAAAAACAGGGGATCCTGAAATTGCACAATGACCTTTTAGATACTGTTACACCAACAATTAATGGCGCAAAATCCCAGGCAGATCTTTTTAGCCGACGTACTGCACGAAAGAATGCGATACTGTTTAATAAAATGGTTGAAAATACAATACATCCGCTCATGCAGATTTACAATATCCATCATTTGGGGCAAAATTGTTATGATAAGTTGACTCAACCGATTGAAAATCCCATGCAAGCATATTCAGATCATATTAATCAATGGATTGATCGCACAAAAAAGCAGCTTGAAAAGATTAATCTCACAATAGAACCTTTGGATTACACACGTTTGTCTCAAACGCTGGTAGACTTTGAAAAATTGATGTCAAGCAATGCTGAACCTGAAAACATGACGATTCAAACCCATAATAAACAGCAAGCCATCCATCTTTTGGATGATTATTTAAAACAAATCAACAATATCATAAATACCAAAACGAAGTATATTGATAGCTTTGCCAAAGTAGCGCGAAATCAATTTGATGCGTCCATTGATGAATTGATGAATGGAACTGTAAACGATATGGGCTATGCTTTGAATATCAAAGCTGAAGGAAACCTGTTGATCAGTATATTTAGTGCCGCCATGGATGTCTATCAAATGGATCAGTTGTCAAACATACAAAGTTTGTATCATCGCTCAAAAAATACGTTTCATCAAGCTGCTGAAATATTTCAATCCAGTAAACTGGCCAAACGCAATCCTGTTTTAGCGGAAAATATTTCCAATATTGAAACACGTATTCTTGCATTGGGTGATGGTGAAGAATCCATATTTATAATTCGTCAAAAAGAAATTGCACTTCGGAATACAAGTATTCAACTCATGCATAAGAATCGAGAAATATCCAATCGCATGACACATGACATTGATCTTTTGGTAGAAAAAGTGAACAAGGATGTGTCACACCTTCAAAGCCTGATGAAATTGAGACAAAACACAGGAAACTCTGTATTGATCGCTGTTTGTGCCATTTGTTTACTCCTATCTGGTCTGATTGCATATATTTCTGTGAAAGTGTTTGGTGCTCACGAGCGGGATTTGATAAAAGCCAAAGATGCTGCTGAAGTTGCTGCACAGGCCAAATCTGATTTTCTGGCAAACATAAGCCATGAAATCCGAACCCCCATGAATGCAATCATTGGAATGTCAGATCTATTAATTACAACAGAACTATCAAAGCGACAACGCGAATATCTAAAAGTTATAACCACATCTGCTCACTCTCTATTAAATTTGATTAATGATATTTTGGATTATTCAAAAATTGATACAGGCAAGCTGGACATTGAAAAAAGTAATTTTTTTCTCAAAGAAACTATTGATGAAATAACTGATATGTTTCGTGAAAAAACATCTGAAAAAAATCTTGAATTTGTTGTATATATTGAAAAAGATACCCCTGATGCTTTGGTCGGTGACGTATCAAGACTGCGTCAAATAATTGTCAATTTGATTTCCAATGCAATAAAATTTACAGAAAAAGGAGAAGTATATCTCCATGTTTCCACTCTGGAAAAAACAGATTCCCATGCTTTTCTGCAATTTTCAGTCAAAGATACAGGCATTGGTATCCCTAATAGTATAATCAACAAATTATTCTCAGCTTTTACACAAGCTGATGAATCCATGACTCGAAAATATGGCGGAACAGGGCTGGGATTAAGTATTTGTAAACGTCTAATTTCATTAATGGATGGTGAAATACATGTTGTCAGTGAGCCTGGAAAAGGCAGTACCTTTTCTTTTACAGCGCAATTTCCGCGACATTCGGATAGCAGTTCACAACCTTCATACATCTTTCCGGATGACATTCAAAATTCAATGGTTTTGGTAATTGATGATAATAAGAGCAGTCTTGATGCAACAAAAAATATATTGGAATCTTTTGGCTTTCAATGCACACTGTCAAAATCTGGTGGAGATGCACTGGCGATTCTAAATGATCCAACATCCGACATTGCTGAACCATTCTTGATTATTATCGATTATTTCATGCCAGGACTGAATGGTATTGATACTGCAAAACATATTAAAAAGACAGACAAATTCAAGGAGATTCCCATTATCCTTATGAGCACTTATGGTGCTAAAATTGATATTGACGCAGACGATCGTTTATGCATGGATGCATATATTGAAAAGCCCCTGAAACAATCCATCTTATTTGATACGATTATGTCTGTAATGGGTCTTAAAGACAAAATTGAAATATCAAAAACCCCGCCAAAACTTGAGCCTCAAGTGTCCGACACAACGAAGCCTTCGGATATAACACAAATCCGCATTTTACTTGTTGAAGACAATTATTTCAATCAGCAAGTCGCCATAGAGGTATTGGAAGGTGAAAACTTTTCAGTTGATGTTGCCAATAATGGTCAGGAAGCAATTGATGCCGTATCAACAGATCAATATGACCTTGTGTTGATGGATATTCAGATGCCAATAATGGATGGTTATGAGGCCTCACGACGCATCAGAAAAATGGACAACCTCTCACACCTTCCAGTTATTGCCATGACAGCCCATGCCATGAAAGAAGATCTTGAATTATGCCTTGATTCCGGTATGAATGACTATATTACCAAGCCCATAAATAGAGATCAAATATTTGAAATGATCGAAAAATGGATTAATAACAAAGAAGCATCATTTAAACAACATAAGACTTTGAAACAAGATTCCTTCAACGATACTGACGATCCATCTCACATAGATGAATCAGATAATAAAGGAATAAAACCAAAAATAGAACCCTCTCAAAAAACAACTACAGAATTCCCACAATCAGAAACAAAAATGTCTGACAAACCAGTTTCTACAATAACCAAACCGATGATTGAACTTGATGAGGGACTTGAACGTCTGGGCGGAAATCAAAGTGTATTCATGCAGTTATTGCAGTATTTCTGTTCGACCTACGCTGACATTGTACCAAAAATTAAAGAATGCATTGAAAATGATTATGAGCTTGCAATAAGAGAAGTTCACAGTTTCAAAGGTGCCGCTGGAAACCTGTCCGCACATCCCTTGCAATCTGCTGCATTAAAAATGGAAACAGCCTTGAAAGAGAAACAAACTGATCAATTTGACATTTTGATTGACGATCTGTCCGCCATATTAGTCAAAACCATTCGTTTTATTGAAAATTTGCCTGATTATCCTGGTACTGTTAAAGAAACTGATGATGCCATAGAAACTGATGATTCAAGCGATCAAGCTGGAGATTTATCTGAGCAAACAGAAAATAATCAAGAACAAGCAAAAACGAATGATAAAATTGTTGCCGACAAATGCCAGGAACAAATCGAACAATTCTTGCCAGACATCAAACAATTGCATTCTCTTCTCAATGATGCTGACCCTATCGGTATTCCAGAATTGGCCAAATCACTTGAACATGTGTTTGCTATCTGTGGATGTAAGGCCAGTCATTTGAAAATGATGAAATATATTCAGGAATTTGACTTCTTTTCTGCCAATCAATTGTTTCATGAAATGCTTGCTGAAATTGGATTATTAGAACAGTTTGAAAACCTATAAAACTTCCTAGGCATACTTTTTAAAGGTTTCATTATACACCGCATAAAAGGTATCATTTTCTTTGATCGCCTGATTAAAAACTGTTTTAAATTCCGGAACCTGTTTTCGGTTGACAATAAGATTGACACTCTGGCAGTAAGCTCCCATGTGATCATTGGTTCGATAATTGTTAGATATAAAGGCCACAAATATATTACGCCTTGATGTCATTGGCAGTAATTTTAAATGATTATAAATATGTTTTGATGTTTCTATTTCAGAATCAAACGCGTCATCAATCACCACAACATCAAAAGGATGAAAGCGAGACATTTTAATCGCATCAGCACTATCATTTGCAAAGACAGTCTTAAAGCCGATTTCAGCCAGACTATTTTGAATTGAGCTGCCAGAACTGTCCTGGTTACAACATAGTAATGCTGTTTGTTCATCTCCCAATACGTCAAAAGGTAACTCACCTGTTGACGTTACACTCTTTTCTTTTTCTTGCTCAGAACTCCTGCCATTAACACGTATTTTTTTTTTACATTTCGGACAGGAAATATTCACCGACTTATTCTCAGGGATTTTTTCATCAGCAATACGAAATTTTCCCTGACATGCACGACAAGTTATTTGCATAAATTATGATTCCTTATTCTAAATTTTTTTCTTTCAAATATTTATTATAAGATTGTTGGGCTTTTTTTAAGAATAATCGAACATCCTTGACAGTGATCTTGGTTGAATTCCGATATTTTGGATCATCAGGTTCGTCAATATCAATTAAAAACATTGCCCGCAATTGAAGCAGAATATCCTTAACACGTTTCGTAATTTCGCCAAGTGTAAGTGTTTTATCAATTTTTTTACGTCGTTGAGAAGACATCCCTTTGATATTGTATTTGGGGTCTGGTTTTCTAAGGGATTCATCATTTTCAGTAGCCAGTCGAAACAGAAATGTGGTAAAAATCAAAAAGATATTATCAAACATATGAAACTGAGAAACTTTTTGTTCAATATCTTGAATTCTTAAAATCGTTTTATCCATCACGCCTTTGATCACCGGATGTGTATCTCGAATCATATTATTAAGCGTTATTCGATCAATTCGTTCCAGTTCACACATATCACCACTTGCTTTAGCTGTATGATCTCGGGCTTCACCACTGAGTACGCCGAGTTCTCCAAACAAATCACCAGCTTTTAGACTTTCGACTTTTTTATCATCCTGAACTTCCTCACGAATAATATCAACAAAGCCATTTTTTATACGATAAGCACAATTGCTGTCCTCACCTTTCTGATAAATAAATTCGCCTTTACGAAATTCTTTTTTCATAAAATTATAGTTTGTCTCAGTTGTACCGGAATCTGAAGAAATAAAATGATCTGCCAGTTTGCCTTTTTTTCTCAATGGAACAATACTGTTTTCAAGTTCCTGTATTTGTGATGCCATTTGCGTTAACATGGTTTTTACAATGGGAAGACTATCTTTATAGATTACATTGAGCACATTGGGATTTATTTTGACCAGCGTTGAAAACTCTTCTGCTCTGGCTGAAAAAAGCCGCGGGCATTTTTGAATAATTTCAACAGCACCGAGCAAGTCACCTGATTGAAGCGTTTTCTCAACAATTTCAGCCCCATCTATCATCCGGATTAAACTGATTTTGCCACGTTTAATTAGATATGCAAAATCCGTTTCATCTTTTTCAGAAAATAAAAAATCGCCTTTATATAAAGGAAGTTCATTTTTTTTTTCGTCATTTTCAGTCATTTGAATTCTCCTTTCTTTTGAATGAGCGGATCATACCGCTACAGTATTCGTTGCTTGATTTTTGAAATAAAACTAAATAAAATAATGGAACGTATCAGATAATAATATCCGGATAAGTTTACTATAATTGCTTACTTCTGCATTTTTTTTGCGCTTTTAGCGCTGGGCTATTATGATGCCGCCCTTTCAGTGCTAAGAAAATACCCTCTATTTTGAAATCCGCCCTTGTAGACTTATCCGAAGGGCGTATGTATAAGTTGGGTGGAACATATTTGCCACAGACCAAAACCAATGTAGGGGAGAACATAAGGTTCGCCCCTACATTGGTTTCGTTCATTGGTTGGCATTCGGTTTTGGTCTAAGGCAAACATGTTCCACCCAACTTGTACATACGCCCTTATCCGAAAATAACAAATAAAGATAGTGAACCAATGATTAATGCAAAAAATACACCGAATTTATCAATATAATCCGAGGGATATTAAATATTCATCTGTCAATCCAAGAACCTCAGCCATTCATATGTGGCCTGCAAAAAAACACTATGTTTTTGATGGATGGATTTTACGTTTATTTAATCCATATACCTATCGTTGTAACTGCATATATCCTTTAAAAAAAGGACATATGGATACCAATGCAAAGATTAAAAAATGTGCATCCATCTACCAAACCAAGGGCTATGAATTTCTTTTTCAAATTATGCCACATGATAGAAAACTTGATTTTTTATTGCAGGCTTCAGGTTATCAAAAAATGATTCAAACCTCCTGGATGGCTATGAATATAAGTACCTTATTAAATCAAAAACGTACACATCCTTGTGATATCAAATTATCAAATAATTGGCTAGAGAATCGCCATAATATTTCTGGATATTCACAATCCGAAGCATCAGTGTACAAATCATTCTATCAAGCCATCAATGTACAGACTTATCCAATGGTATTATTCATTGATCAACGCCCTGTTTCTTGTGGGCTGGGCATACAGGTGAATAAGTATTTAGGTATATTTGATATTCGTACCAAAAAGGAATTTCAAAGACAGGGATTTGCAAGCGTTTTAGTTCAGACAATATGTAAGCAAGCTGCCAAAAATGGTGCCAGACATGCCCAACTGCATGTAGCTCAGAACAATCATGTTGCCATTCATATGTACCATAGGCTGGGTTTTAAAAACATTTGTAATTATTGGTTTAGAAAAAAACAAAAAAACGCCTCATAGAGTTTTTTGATTTGCTTAATCTCCTATTGGTGGGTTGATAAAACTTCAGGAGCAATTGCCATTTAAAAGTTCCCAACAATTTGCGGGTCATTCTCCGAAGGTCCTTTCAGATTTTCGATCAATATGTAATTTTTTTAATATAATTATTTGAAATATTCGTACAAACCATTTAATCTATAATTATATATATCAAAAAATAAACTAGTTATATTTATTTTGATCAAATGACAAAAATATCTTGACATTATTTTAAAAAGTAATTACTTTAATGAGCATATTCACAATAAAATGATCAATAATTTTAAAAATTTTGAAACCGAAATATATGTATGTATGTATAAGGAGCAACCAATGGCAAGGCCAATAAAAACAAGATTTGTATTACAGCAACCCAAACGCTTAACATACATACCTTCGATCGATATTCATGAAAACATAGAGTATTTGAAACTATCAATAGAGAGTATGGAGGCCATCCGATTAATAGATGTTGAAGGCATGAATCAGGCTGCTGCTGCACGCCTGATGAATGTATCCAGACAAACATTTGGACGAATATTAAATGTTGGTCGGACAATTGTGGGTAATGCATTGACTTATGGTAAAGGGATACAAATAGAGGGCGGTAACTACGAATATACAGAACATGGTCATCAACGATGTCATCATAAACGCTGTTTTCAGCATAAAAATAAGGAGATAAATAAAATGCCAAAACAAGATGGTACAGGCCCTAGAGGTCAAGGTAAAGGAACCGGCCAGGGAAAAGGACGATGCAATTCTGGTGGTCGGGGAAAAGGTGTTGGTGGGCGTTGCGGTAGTGGCGGCGGCGGCGGTAAAGGTCGTGGCCAAAACCAGGGACGCGGAAATGCATAACAATTATTAAAAGGAGGTATCAAATGCCTGGATTTGATGGAACAGGTCCACAAGGTGCTGGATCAATGACTGGAGGCGGTCGCGGCTTTTGTGGCCACGGCAGCCGAAGGGTAAGATATGGTTATGGTAGCGGCCGGATGAATCGAAATGGTTTTCGGGGAAATCCGGCTCAAGGCCGTGGAAGAGGTGGTTTTGGATTTGGAAGGGGCCGCTTTGGACAAAATGCCGCTCCTTACATGCCATTACAGCCTGAATTCGGCTATGTTACCAAAGAAGATGAACTTAAGTCATTGCGTGATGAGGCTCAAGATTTAAAAACGATGCTTTCAGATGTTGAATCACGAATTCATTCATTGGAAGCTGTTAATCCCAATGATGGTTAAACCGACACTGGCGTGAAATATTGTTTCACGCCAATATCCTCAAATTATCTATGATCGTTCAACTTTGGTTTTTCCTGGCATATTTTTTTTCCTCTTGTTCCCACGCTCTGCGTGAGAATGCATATTGGACGCTCTGCGTCCAGTGCATTGTATACACAGTACGTCCGATTATAATAAACTCGGGACGCAGAGCGTCCAGGATGCATTCCCACGCAGAGCGTGGGAACGAGAAAGCAAAAAATATGCCAGGAAAAAAAAGTTGAACGATCATATTAACTGTTCTAATCAAAGGTTTGCCTCTAACAAAAAAATAACAACACTTAAGGACCTATACAAAATTATTCATAACCTATCCATCCAAAAAAAATTTTGAATGATTCAAACGATTTCACCTTGACAAACTTTATTTTTCGTATACAATCCATATTTAATTAATATTCACTTAAATTATAAATACATACATATTTCTTAGACCGAAGATAATCAGTAAAACATTGCATTTACCAATGAATTGGGATCGAATCAAAAAGTAAATTATTTAGGGAGTATTGCAAGTTTGAACTTTTCCCTCAACCAGTCCATACGTCCAATTTATTGCCAAAATATTCAAAAATGAGTGTAAAAATCTTACACAATTTAATTTTTTTTTATTATTATTCATTTTTTTTGTAAGAAAATCAAAAAATTGGTGTCTATATAAATAAGGGGGCTAAAAAAAACGATATAAATCAAAAAAAATAAGTTGAATTAAAATTTAAAGAGAGAGTCCAATTTATGAAAGTTATATGTGAAAAATGTCAGGTTGAATATCGCTTTGATGAAAGTAAATTAAATCCTGAAGGCGCTAAGTTTCGGTGTTTTAATTGTCATCATGTGTTTACAATAAAACCGGAAATATCAACAGATTTCCAGGAAAAAAAGATAACAGAAGAATCAGATACTCAAAATAATCAAAAAACAGTTGTATCAGATAAGATAACAGAAAGTCAGGAAGATCAAGCATTAACAGGCAAGATATCCATGTTTTCAAATATTAAGGGAGATTTTTCAGGCTCACTTTCTGCTGCAATAATCACCTTACCAATGGCCATTGGTTATGGAATCATCGCCTTTGCACCAATAGGCATCCATTTTGCGCCACAAGCAGCACTGTTGGGTATTTACACAACCATTTTTGGCGCATTTATTGCCGCCCTTTTGGGTGGAACGCCGCTTCAAATTACCGGTCCCAAAGCACCTTTAACATTGATTCTATCCACACTGATTGCCAGTTTATGCATAAAAATTCCTGGCACATTGGAAAATCGAGAAATAATTATTGTTGGTCTTGCTGCACTTTGTGTCGGTACTGCTGGAATATTTCAGGTCTTATTTGGTGTTCTTCGTTTGGGGAATTTGATCAAGTTTGTTCCATTTCCTGTAATATCCGGATTTATGAATGGTATTGCCATTTTGTTGATTGTCAAACAGTTAAAACCCTTAATTGGTATGGATAGTCATGTATCGGTTCTTAAAATAGTCACTGACATGTCTTTATTCCAGCCAGTAACCCTGGCTGTTGGCTTGACAACCATAATTGTTCTTTTTCTGGCCAAAAAATATAATAAAATAAAAATTATTCCCGCATCACTTATGGGTTTGGGTTCAGGAACCTGTCTGTATTACATAATGAGCCTATTTGTACCATCAGAAATGATGGGACCCATAGTTGGCAGAATTAATATGGAATTCCCAACACCTGACATTTTTTTTCATTTTTGGGGTGCATGTCATCAGATACAACTTTGGGATTATATTCCAGATATTGTCATTACAGCATTTGTTTTAGGGTTATTAGGCTCAATGGAATCATTACTCAGTTCTGTTGTTTCCGATAATTTGACAGATAGCCGGCATAACAGTACACAGGAACTCGTGGGGCAAGGCATTGCAAACATAACTTGTTCATTTTTTGGGGCGCTTCCAGGTGCAGGGTCAGTTCCACGAAGTCTGGCCAGTTTCAATGCAGGTGGACGTACACGTATGGCCGGTATGCTTTGTGGGTGCGTTATTTTTGTTGTAATTATGAGTATTGGCAAATTTGTTGGAAAAATACCCATGGCTGCCATCGCAGGCATAATCACTTCTGTCGGCATCTCCTTGTTTGATAGCTGGACATTTAGCCTGATCAAAAAACTAACAGCCCCAAAAGAACAAAGGCGTGTTGCCCTGGTTAATCTACTGATCACCTTGACTGTTGCAGCAGTTACAGTCAGTATTAACTTGATTGTTGCTGTTGGTATTGGCGTTGCGATTGCATCTGGCCTGTTCATGTCGAAAATGGGTAAATCCATTATCAAACGTAAGTATTATGGCAATCAATTTCATTCCAAAAGAATGCGGAGCCTTACTGATAGCGACCTGTTAGAAAAAGAAGGCGAGAAAATAGTTGTTTTTGAACTTCAGGGTCCATTATTTTTTGGATCAGCAGAAAACTTATCAACGCAAATAGAAGAAGCCATCGAAAATGCAAACTATTGCATTATTGATATGAAGCGTGTGACTGAAATTGATAGTACTGGCGCAAATATTCTCACCCAATTGAAACGTACCTTTGAAAAAAGCAAGAAACACCTCCTGTTTACGTATTTAAAAAATAGTAAGACACTATGGGGATTTCTTGAAATTATGGATATTACGCAACAGCTTGAAGACTTAAGATTCTTTTCTGATACAGATGCAGCTCTGGAATGGTCAGAAGACGATTTATTGAAAAATTTACCACAAAAGACTGGCGCTCGTAATGAAGTTCGACTTGAAGATATGGATATTGTTAATGGTTTCACACCCACTGAGTTGGATGTGCTAAAAAAACGACTTAAACGAGAAACATATCAGGAGGGTAAACCTATTTTTCATGAAGGGGATCCCGGTCGTGACATGTATTTCCTGACAAAAGGGTCAGTCAGTGTTAAAATTCGATTGCGAGAAAGAAATCAACTCAAACGTATATTTACATTTAATTCAGGGGTCATTTTTGGTGAAGTTGCATTGCTTGATGGTCAACCACGTTCTGCTGATATTTGGTCTGAGGAAGCTGCTGAAGTTTATCGTTTATCATTGGATGATTTTAATGTTTTGCGACGAGAAAATCCAGAAATTGCAATTAAATTAATTCAAAATATGGCGCGCGCATTGACACGTCATTTACGTCGCAGCTCTGAAGAAGTTCGGGCCCTTGAAGATTCATAAAAGGTCTGTGCTTTTTCCTTTTTCCTGATTCATTCGATAAACAAATGCAAGTAATTCGGCAACAACCATATATAGTTCAGGGGGGATTTCCTCCTGAAGATCAAGTTCTGATAAGACATGAACCAGATCGGGATCTTCTTTGATCGGAATATCATTTTCTTTTGCAAGTTCAATAATTTTTTGGGCAATATACCCCTTACCTTTTGCAGTTATGCGTGGGGCTTTGTCTATGCCTTTATTGTATTTTAATGCGACTGCTTTTTGTCTCTGATTCATAACACAATGGATCCTATGCAAAAGTACTTAAATGTTGACTGGTACGTGAAATATCATGGAGTAATGACATTTCATTCAATTCCTTTTCATCTTTGAGATGATATTGCGTTAATTGAATAAAGATGCCATGAATTGCGAGGGCTTCAGATAAAATGGATTTGCTTTCTTCAAACAAATCAATGGTTTCTTGTTGGCTCAACCAATACACAATACGCAATTGACGTTGTAATAGTGTTGCTTCAATTTTTACCGGCCCAATGTGAGACATCTTTAACAATAATGTCGTTTTTAACATGGATGAAGATGCTGCTTTGCCGCCTTTTTTCATATCTGAAATATCGATCAATAATTCTCCGGTATGAAATGTATTGCCAAACTGAAGTGGCAACATAAAATACAATTTGCCATGTTCTTTCAAAGCCTTGTGATTTAATAGCTGCCATTGTTCAATTTGTTCAACCATTTGTTCAAGGCCCAGTTTCATATCCAGTTGATCATCCTGAATATTCTGTAAAGAATCTAATGTTGCCCCTTTTAAATCCTGCTGAATCAATTTTTTTATCCGCTCTGAGGACATCCCTTTTTGTGATGTTGCCCACTGTTTCAATTTATTTTCCCATAGCAGACCGGATCGTTGAAAAAAAGCCATTAAAAAATATGGGGTGATAGAATCACCGGGTTTGATTGCAATCTGAGAAAACAGCTGCATCATTTGTATCATGAGTTTTTGATTGGAATTTTCCGGACTGTTTTTGCTCATTTGAAACAGATCATTCAATAACTGAAATGGAGAGCCTTGCATGGCCGATCCGCCCATTAACTGCAACATACTTTGCTGCATGTTTGCGGAACTAAAAACTTTAAAAACAAAATTAGGTTGGGTTTGTTCTACCCGAAAGTGTGCCGTTTGACCTTTTGAAAGCATCACAGACGTCTGGGCTGTAAGCTGTTTGCCCTGAACTAATAATTTTGCACGACCGGAACCAAAAACATCCAAAACTTTACCGCTGACAACATCCCCCTTTTGAAGAGATAATCCTGTGCCTGAGGGTTTATTTTGTGCATTAATTGATGCCCGATGTTGAACAATTAAATCTTGAAGGCTGCGTATCATATGACCTCAATGGTTTTTGGATATTCTACTTATATGCACTCAATTTATTATAATTTTGACCAATGGTTTGAAATTTATTTTTCATGTTTAGAATCAGATCAACTTCACCCTGAGCAACCCCCAATTTTTTGGCGATAGCATTATTCTGAAGCCCGCTTCTGGATAATTTGAGGATTTCATCCGCATTGATGGCATCAGAATTGGGTCGCGATTCAAAGGCAATGCCACTTTTTCGTTTACCTGAACTCTTTGTTGGTTTTGTTGGTGGTATTCTTGATGTTTTTGTTGCTTTCTTTTGAAGAATATCCTTTATTATGGGTGATTTTTTAGGGTTTGCTGATTGTGTAAATATATTTGTTTCAAAAGAATCATTCTTTTCCATTTCTGTTGTAATATCTCTGACTTGTTCAATATTTTTTCTCAGCGATAAAATAAGATCCACCTCGTTTTTGCTAACGTTTAATTGTATGGCAATTTGATCCGATGATAAGCCCTGTCGAGACAAATGTATTACATCATCCTGAAATTCCTTGAAATTTTTACTTTTCCTTTTATTGAATGTATCGTTTCTCAATTGATTTCTGACAGGCTGTTCAAATTTTTTGACCGGTTGCTCTAGAATTGACCCGGCTTGAGAAATCTTTTGATCCAATTTGTCGGTTAAGGCGGAGACAATCTTTTGTTTTTCTTTGAGTAAAACTTCAAGTTTGTAAGATATGGATTTGGCTTCAGTGAGAGAGGGTTGGAGTAATTCATCTAACTTTTCAACAGCAATAGTATCAGCAGCGTGATCATGCCGGACAAATCGTCTCATGAATATGACAAATAATAGAATTATAGCAGCATCCAATACCAATAACGAAATGATTAATAATTTGATCATAAAGATGGTTTCCTTTCTTATATTCATTTCAAAAATTCATTATTAACACAAATCAAAACCAATTGCCAATAACCAGAAAAGCACTCCATACAGCTGGATGCCAAAACTGGACCCTTTCGATTAACGTTAACTGCGCTTGTTGCATGGCTTTGGCCTTTGAATAGTGTTTTTTGTAAACATTGTGATAAAACTCTGAAATTATTTTTTGAGATGCATAATCATCCACAGACCATAATGTTGCAATAGCACATTTTGCCCCAGCTTTAATAGCCCCGCCGGCCAGTCCAAATGCTGCCCGCTCATCTCCAATAGCTGTTTGACAGGCGCTGAGTGTTAATAGATCAATTGATGATGATTGACTTTTTTTGATCAACTTTTCCAGACTGTTCATTGTTAATTTACTCTTATGGGCCACAAGGAATGTTTTTTCAGGTATGCTGCCAAACTCGCCATGAGTGGCCAAATGGACAATCGAATATCTCTTATCAGCAATATTTGATTTCAGATTTGATTCAGTGAATCCCTCATCTATGAAAACATCGCCAGGAACAATTTTTTTGATGGTTTCCAATTCTTTTGAAATGTGGGGTAATGCTTCAAATCTTAATTTCCCAAATGTATGGCCTTGCGTAATTCCGCAGAACAGCCCATTGGGAGTCTTTCTATTTGTTTTACCAAGTCGTGTCAAATGAAGGGCCGGAATTGTGACGATTTCAAACTCTTCGATAAGAAACTTTTCATCTGGACTGAAAAATATGGAAATAGGAAGCAAACGCATGGCACCATCAGATGCAATGACCAATGTTTTTATGTGTTGTTTTTTTAGATCCTTATAGATGGGGGAAATAATTAGATCATACAGTTTTGCTGCGTCTTCTTCAAAAATTCCCCAGTCTGGGATTTCTTTACGCAGTTTATAGATCATTTTATTGAATACCTTTGTTTCGATTTTTAGACGCAAATGCATGAAACCATTTGGCATGCGCATAATCATTGCGGGTTGTTCGGGAAATGGAATAAAATAAATGATTGCAACAGATTTCAAATGATTGTTTAACTGTAAATTATTTTCCTTTTGATATGTTACACATGGATCATTAAAAATATCTTCCAGCTCGGCTGATTTAACTTCATCCATTGTAAGCCAAGCATTTTGTATAAATTTTTTGTATTTTTCATCTGATTCTGTATTTGCTGCAGCGAGATTAAAGTATATTTCCGATAATTCGAGATATACAGGTTTTATCTTTTGATTAAAAAGGTTTTGTTTTGTTAAATCACTATGATAAATTTGTTCACGCATGGGGGCAAGCACCTGGATGGCCTTGTTGTAATAATTGATCGCCTTGTTAATTTTGCCGGATTTTCGATACAAACGTCCCAGTTGCCAGTAGTTCATATACAAATCATATGAATTATTGGTTTGTTGGGCAAAGAATATACTTTTTTTTGTGAGGGTGATTGCCTCATCAAATTGGTTTGTTCCTTCGTATATTTCCCCCATTTGATAATATAATTTTGAAGCCAAACGACTATCATTGATTTTTTCATTTATATTTTCAACATCAAGACATATTTGATGTGATTGATAAATCCAGGATGACCTGTCTTCTTTTTTTGATTTTTTGGCAAGCATACCATAAAGATGGGCAATTTCAAGAAGTAAGCATCCCTTTCGAAAGGTGTCAGATAGTTTAGAAACATAATTTCGTGCATTATTTATTGTTTGTATGCTTTTCTTTGTATGATTCTTTGCATTCTTTTTGACATACACCTTTGCAAGATGAATCATAAGTTGTGCATGGAAATAGTTTTTTGATAATTGATGCGAAAATTGGATGGCCTTTTCAAAAGCATCAATAGCCGATTGGTAATAGTGTGATTTATCAAAATGATCACCATACAATAGACCTATCTCATTGAGTGTTTCGCAAAACAATAAGGTATGCCTGGATTGTCTAGCAATGGTCAGGGCTTTTTGTAGAAACAAAGATGATTTTTTCATTTGGGATAAATACCTATAAAGACTTCCCAATGTGTTGTAAAATCGCACTTGAATATCCGGAGGGTAATTGTTTATCATTGGCGTATACGCTAACAAGACGTCAAGGGCCTGTCTGTGTCGCCCTAACGCCTTTAAAGCATTGGATTTTATTATTTGCATTTGAAGATAGTCACTGGATTTTGGGTCGGATTTTTCTTGAAGCTGCTGAATCAAAAGAATTGCTTGTTCATATTGACAGTTAATAATCATTTGATCAATTGAACTGAATAAATTCTGGCTTGCTTGAACAAATATGACGTTCAAACAAATGAACGTAATTGTTAATGATATGATTTTTATCATGGATAAACCTTTCATAGGCGTAATGAACGTTCATGCCAATGCCTGGGCTGCGTTTGGTCGAAACAGGTTTTAAGACGACTATAATTCTGGTTTATTGCTGATCATGTGATGAATGATAGTATTCAAATAACATATAAACAACATAATTAATAATGAATTTTTATTCAGAATGATCTTTTGCAATGGTCCGGTTGCGCCCTTTTGTTTTTGCAATTTGCAAACGTTCATTTGCACGTTTATACATTGTTTCAGGAGTATCCTTTTGTTTTGCATGAACAACGCCTAAACTGACAGTAATGCGTCCAACTGTTCTAAATGTATGGCCAGAAATCATTTTTCGGATTTTTTCGGAAAGAACAATGGCTTGTTGAAGGTCTGTTTCTGATGCAATAATCGCGAATTCTTCACCACCCACCCTGCAAAATAAATCACTTTTGCGAATATTTTGATCGACCAGTGTTGCCAATTGTTCCAGGGCATCATCACCCACTTTGTGACCAAAAAAATCATTAATTCGCCTAAAAAAATCAACATCAAAAACAACAATGCTGAGTGATCGGTCATAACGTTCTGATTTGGCAAGCTCCTGGGCTACCAGGCGATAAAACATTCTGGAATTATAAATATGGGTGAGGGGGTCGTAATTCTTTGCAATATCATTGTTTGTGGAAACATATCGGCGGATAAAAAAAAATATTAATGGAATAAAAATTAATGTGATAAGGGAATGAGTTGCAATCATTTGTGAAAATGAATGGCCCTGAGCCTGGTTATCTATTACTTGAGTGAGTGTTTTCCAGTACCGATCGCAATGGGTCTGCATTTTTTGATGATTCATTTCATCAGGAGTATCATCATATTTATCAAGCAAGGTTTTATAAAATTTCCATTGTGTATCAATCCAATGAATATGAATGAAGGCATCAGAGTTAATTTGTGTCTTAAAACGATCCACAATTCTTTCCAAAAATAAATCCGCATGTCTGATTGCATGTTCATATGATTTTTTATTTACAATTAAAGACATGGAACGTTGCATTTCTCCATGCACAAACAAAGCTGCTACAGTGGATGCATCACGCGCTGTGATTGTTTTAATATAGTTGACCGATAACATCAGGTGAATCGCTACAAATAATATCAATATTGTAGTGATAAATATTTTATGAATTACCAATGGAGAACCTCCCTTTGCTATGTATTAATCCTGAAAGGGTGTTTCATCGTTTATCGTCCCATATGCATTCCCACGCAGAGCGTGGGAACGAGTGTTCATGCGAGTTTGCCTTAACCTGACGGCAATGCCCTTTCTGGTCTCAAGTCATCGTATTGTCTTACCCAGGGCGCTGCCCTGGGGTGGTATATAACGCCCTTTCAAGGCTAAGAAAAATGCCCCCATTTTTAGAATGCGACCTTTTTGAAATGTATCCTTTAAAAGGGGCGCATTTCAAAAAAAGGGGCATTTTCTTAGCCCTGAAAGGGCGTTACATACCAGCCCAGGGCAACGCCCTGGGAAACTATTAAAAAAAATCTTAAGCCCTGTAAGTGCGTTACATAAATGAGAT
>Ga0272440_1000823_pt1 | contig 26102 bp, 22 predicted proteins | sample SSMMMBAug17_FD_192440 | JGI IMG/M metagenome (GOLD analysis project Ga0272440, IMG submission 192440) | Marine sediment archaeal communities from Little Sippewissett salt marsh, Falmouth, MA, United States - SSM-MMB-Aug17 | ecosystem: Environmental > Aquatic > Marine > Wetlands > Sediment ...
CAATATCTAGTGTAATTGATGTATGTTCCATATCTATTGTCAGCCAATCAAACCCTGAAGTTGCCATAATTTCGACAATACTTGTGTTCCCCATCGTTATCCAAGATCCAATCGTTAATTCCCTACGTTCTAATTTTGTTTTTATATTATTCATTTTTTGTTATACCTTCTTTCTATTTTTTTGTGATTCCTCTATCAAAAAAGACTCGGGGGTAATTAGTATTCAAAAAATAATTCAAGGTAGTGAAACATTTAATATCTTTTCATAGTTTAGTTTCGCCCTGCTATAAGTGGGATCAATTTTTAGTGCCTGTTTTAAACAATTAATTGCATTTTTATTTTCAGCTTTATGCCAGAACAAGACACCAAGATTGTTATAGGCAACAGAGTTTTTTGGGGCAATTTTAATTATATCATAAAATACTTTACAAGCAGCGGGTAGATAACCTTTTTCAAAAAATAATTCTCCTAAATCATTCATAGCGTCAATATACTGCTCCAAGTCATAATCAAGATTGCTTGACATTTTTATTGTCTTATCGAAATTAATTATTGTTGTCATTATATTCTCAAGAGATCTGAGGCTAGTATCCATTTTTTCAGAGACATCACAAATATCTATTGGAGGTGGTTCATTCACCATTTTTAGCAACATATTTCCTGAATTGGCATAAGTTAAAGAACCTTTTTGATAATCTTCCTTATATACATCCAGCGTATTTGGGTTGACAACAGTTGTAGGAACGTCAAAAACCAATGCTTCATAATACGTCGACGGCCAACAGGTTACATTATAATTGGCTCTTTTGAGTAATGCAAATAGGGGGTATTCAGTTGCATGTTCAATTTCATAATTTGTTATGCCGTACCCTTTAATAATTTTATTTATTTGTTTTTTATGAATATCTGATTTAAAGTATGGGTGTAGTCTAACCAGCCAAATCCAGTTTGATGGAGAATTTTTCATCGCTTGCAATATCGGATCAGGTAAAGGAGGATCAGGAATATCAAGGTGTCCGATACAAACGAGAATAACTTTTTCACATTTTTCTAGTTGATGATAAAACTGTCTCATATCATCATTAATGATCAAGTCTCCCTTATGAATCCACCTGGAAAGTCTGGGATTACCACCAACAATAGGTTTGTGATGCCTTGAATCTGGATGGTTCCATTTTAAAAGATTTTTGTATGTCGCTTTACCCCAACACCAATAAAAATCAGGTATCAATTCATATCCATCTTCAGGAATGTTTGTCCAACCTGTATAATGACCATGATAATCACCAACTGCACCATGCTGGATGTCAGTGACTGGTATGTCAAGTTCTTTACAGGCCCATATAAAAGCCATATTGTGGAGTGTATAATAACAAACAACAAAACTGGCTTTTGGCGATAGAATGGAAAGTATTCTCTTGAAATAATTCTTCCAGATAATTATGTGAATGGCTTGATCCAGAACTAATTTTTCATTGACTTTGATTTTAGTTATTTCATAAAGCGTCTTTTGTAAATCGCTAAAATTATCTAATGTTTTTGAAAAATCATTATTTTGTTTAAAAGCAGTAACTTCTAAAAACAAAGTTTTTTTCGAACGAGGTAAGGTTTCTTGAGATTTGGGAGAATTCAACTCAATCTTTAAACACCTATACCTGTTTTCAATCAAATCTGTCGTTGAATCGATAAATGGAGAAAAATAGGATCCTTCAACACGTTCCAGATATTCTGTATTTATTCCAGAATAAAAAAGTAGATCAATATTTCCAACAGTTTTCATGCTATTTAGTTGTTGTTCTGACGGTTGGAAATTGGTTATGTAATTGATATCAGGCGCTTTGTTACTGAAATTTTTATCTGGATGAGAAAACTGTTGACACCATAAAGATCGAATTATCGGCCATAGCTTTAGGTTTCCATATCTAACGGTACTTACATCGTAAGTTTGTTCAACAATTGCAATAGTTTCTACAGCTGCTTTAAAAGGAATCATAATAAGAATTTCTCCATCGATAACAAGACATAGTTTTTATTTTAATAAGTTACCATGTATTTCTGCAATACTTTCAAGGAGTCCCTGCCCCAAATCAGTATATTTATTGGATGTCAGTTTATATCCAACTTTTGGTACATAGGAATACGGCGTTAAGCTATAATGAACAGTACTGCCATCTTTAGAAACGTTGACAATTTCTATTGTATCGTTCATCATTTCATTTATCATACTCAATAAATCATGATAACGAATAGGATGCTGTCCTGTGATTGTAACATGTGTATTACAATACGATTTATCAAGAATATCGACACTTAACTTTGCGGCATCTTTTACGTAAATATACTCGCGTGACGCCTTTTTATCACCTGATGCAATTATTTTTCCATCAGTAAGTGCTTGATATATATATCTATAAACACTATTTCGTTCATCCGATCTTGGTCCGTATAGTGTTCCATATCTCAATATCGTATAATCTAAATTGTGTTTTCTTTGGTATTCTTCAATAAATAATTCGGCCGATTGTTTGCTACATCGATAGAAACCGCCATTTTTGCTGTAAACATAAACAGTACTGGCATAAATAAAACGTTTACATTTTTCTCTTAAACAAGCTTCAAGAACAATTGTGTTTGCATAAATGTTTAGCAATACACTATCAATCGGTTTTTTATCAGCATCATCAATATCAGCAATACCAGAATAATTATAAACCAAGTCACAGTCTTTGATCGACTCATGAACCAAATTTGAATCCTGAATGTTTCCTACGATCATTTCCTGATCAGAACGAAGGTATGGAGAAGGGACAATATCAAATATTTTGACATGATACCCAGCTTCCGACAAAGCGTCAGCAACATGACTGCCCAAAAAACCCGACCCACCAAAAACAATTACATTCATTATATATTCCTTTAAATTTTATATACTATTCCTTTTCATTTTTGACTGGGCGACATAAGATTCTTGAAAAGAAAAAGTTGGGACATAACTATGTTATGACGCCCAACACCAAAAATGGGAACTCAAACAGTTTTTTGACAAAAATGATTGAAAATCGATTAATGTGCTTTCATCACAATTCATTAATTTCCCAACAAATCTATTTTCATTTGTTAGCGCAACCCCATTTTGAATTGCATTTTTAACAATATCTACATCCAGTTTCCCAGGTGTAGATATCCGAACACTTGAGAAGCCTGATCGAATTAATAATTCATTAATCCCTTTTATGGATAAAAAGTTTAAATGATGCGGGGGAGAGATACTATTGGAGTTTTCCCACAAAACTTGAATATCAAAGCCATCAACCGTTAAGCCTGTAATTAAAACCTTTCCTTTTGATGAAATCATTCGTTTTAGCGCCTTACAAAAATGAAATGGATCATGAATGTGTTCAATTACTTCAAAAGCAACTAAAAAATCGATATCACATGGGGCATTCGAAATATTTTCAATAAAAGATTGATGAACTTCAAATTCCTTTTCTAAACATATGTTTGCCATTTCATCATTGGGTTCAATGGCAATAAGCTTTGCATTTGGGCTTTTACTGCGCCATTCATCTAGAAACAACCCATAACCTGCACCAATATCAGCAATAACTTTGGGTTCAAAACGCCATTGATTAAAGAGATCGTAAATTTTTTCAACTTTGGGTTTAAATAACTTATTCTTTCTTTCATTTACGACAGTCGGGAAAAAAGTTTTTGCCCAATATTTTGAAGAGGGACTATTCAGGTAAAAATAATCAAAGGCTGATTTTTCAGGACGTGGAGATTGAAATAATGAATGGCATTCTTGACATGAAACATAATTAAATCCCCATTTTCTAAATTCATTTTTTACGTGAGATTGATTACATGCTGGACATGGAATATCATATTTGGGGATATTTTTAAAAAAAGTTTTTGCATCTTTTGAACACAACTCAAGATACTTATTGAATAGTTCTGCAGGCCGAATGTCTTTTTCTTTCATTATTAGCTCTCATTTCATGAGTGAGTTTATATATTTTTGAATCAATGGATCATCTTTCATTAATCCTGTTACTTTTTCAAGATCTGATTTTGTGTCAACACTATAAGTATTAAGATCGGACATTACCATTTTAACTTTATCCCCATGTTCAATTATTCGCAACATATCAATGGACTCTATTCGTTCGAGTGGTGTTTCATCCATTGCATTAAACTTGAGCAAATATTCTCTTTTAAAAGAAATAATACAAACTTGTTTCAACATTGGAACTGGATTGCCACCCTTCTTTAGGGAAGGAATAGGTTCTCGAGAGAAATATACAGCGTTCTCCTCTAAATCTGTAACAACTTTAACTTCATTTGGATCATTAAACTCCTCTATTGTTTGAAGTTTTGCCATACTATTGACAACATTGACGTCTGAAGTATTAACAATTGCGTGAACCGAATTTTCAACCATTTCAGGTGTAATCATTGGCTCATCGCCCTGAACCATGATAACATAATCTATTCGATTGTTAGTTGTCTTCTCAATGGTGATCATCGCTTCAGCTGTTCGTTCCGTACATCGTTCATGAGTATCGGCTGTCATAATGGCCTTGCCACCTATTGAATGAATATAGTCATATATCTCCTGATCACAGGTTGCAACATATGTGTCAGTAAGCATTTGGCACATACAGGTTCTGAGGTAGACATGCCCGATCATTGGCATTTGATGAATATTGGCCAACGGTTTTCCAGGGAATCTACTAGAACCCATTCGAGCAGGTATAATTGCTACAGTGGTATTTTGTTTCATGGTTTACCTTTTATAATTAGTTGATAAAAAATATTTCATATCGCTGAATCGTAAATCGTTCATTTACTTACTTGTTCAATACGATAAAATCGGTTTTTGTTTAATCAAATGTGTTGACGAAGCGGAGGTTTCTCTAAAACACCTTTTCCATTAATCTGGATATCGGGTTCAGAAATATGTAAATCAAATGTATTGTAACCCTTTAATGATCTTTTTTTAAAAAAAGAAAAAGATTGTTTCTCACTTGCTAGATCTAAAAATGATAATGCAATTTTTATATTATTCAAAGCTTCGTTTATTTTTGGATTCAAATACAATGCGTGTTGAAAATGAATAATAGATGCTTCAACTTCTCCGTCAAGGAAAATATTTACACCATAATTGTTATGCATTCGGGCTGATTGAGGGTCAGAATAAAGGCATTGTTTCAATAGTGGTTTTGATTTAGAAAGATGACCACGAAAAAGATCAATTGTTCCAACCATGAATTGAGCATCATTATCATTTGGATTTTCTGATATCACTAAGTTCGCCAGTTGATATGCCATATCAAAGGATTCATTCTGAATATGATCTTGCGCCTGAAGCAGTAACTTATTTAATTTTTCAGGTATCAACCGACGACCCAATATTCTTTGACAGGAAAGATTAAATCGACCTCTACAATCTCGACACGACAAAATATTATGGCTATACGAAATACGTTTATAAACAACATGATTCCCACAATGTGGACATCTAACAGTCAAGTCAATTAATCGACTATCTGGAATCAATTTTATTTTTTTAATGCTGGCGGGCAATACTATCGTATTTTGAAAAACAAATATACGATCCATCATTACATTAAAAGTATCATCATCCATATGGGTATTATTTATTCGTGTACAGGCATTTTCCAAAAATTCCTTTTTATCCTTGATTATGCCTCGTTTAATGGCATCAAGATATATCGCTGCTCCTGGATAGGTTTCAATTGGAGTTAAATTGATACGATATGTGTAGTTGTTTATCCACCAGCTCAAGGTTTCATTTGCGGTATTCAGTGTTTCAGCAATATCACCGAATATGAAATTCCCCTGAATATCAATCTGTGCATCATAGGTCAGTCTGACAGCATTTTTAATTTCAGATGTCGTAATTTTTTTTTTCATACTATTCAGAACCGTCTGGTTCATACTTTCAAATCCATAACTAATACTCCAGCAGCCAGACTGTTTCATTATCTGGAGAAGCTCCTTATCCACATCGTTTACTCTAAGCTGGGGCATCCAATAAATATTGTATTTCTTGATTCTTTTACAAAATTCAATAACGCGTTTCCGACTAATTGAAAAAAGATCATCAAATATATCCAATGCATTAATATGATAGTTTTCTATTGCATATTCAATTTCAGAAAATATACTATCTAAAGAACGTTGTCTGTATTTTTTTATGGCATGATAGCAAAAAGTACATTTAAAAGGACAGGAGCGTGACGCTAAAATGGGGAACACACGGGGATTGTCCATGAGCCATGTCCCCCGAATATCGATATGGTCCAGATAGGGTAAAATATCAAAGCCTTCATAATCTGGAAAGGGGAGGTTATCAATATTATCAATTGGTTTTTGATCAGGATTTCTGATAGGTTTACCATTTTTTCGGTAAACAATACCATCAATATTGGTGAAATCTTGCTGATCATACAGGGCTTTCATTAATTGAATGATTGTCTCTTCTCCCTCACCAACAACACCAAAATCGACATTAAGTAAATTAAAAACCAGCTCAGGTTCAGTGCTGAATATTGCACCACCAACGATTGAAATAATTCCTGGATCTATTCTGTGAACAACATCCAAAGCATTTTTAATATTGGTATAATTTCGTGATAAGCCGCCAATGCCAACGACGTTAATGTTATTGTTGTGGATACAGGTTTCAATCACTGAATTTTGTTTGTCAGTGTCAAACAGGCATAAATCCAGACAAAACACTTCGTAATTAGTATTTTTTTTCAATATGGAGGCAATATAACTCAGACCAATAGGGTAGGATAGTGAATAAGAAATTAAAGGATTAATTAAAAGGATATTCATTCATTACTCCTGAAAAAAATATGAAATGAAATAAATCTAATATCGAATAAAAAAAGGTAATTATTACAGTATTGAATAGCAATCCATTAATAGTTCTTCTTGATGATTTTTTTTAAATTTTATCGATATCTACTGACAAAAAAATTAGCAATCCTGCTATCGCCAATAAATCCTTCCTCTGCACCCCATTTTTTTGCATAATAGAATTTATCCCAAAGGTATGTACTTTTCTGAACAACAGTATTTCTGAACTGACGCTGCTTTTCTGATTCCTGTTGTTCTCCATTTAAGTGTGCAATCATCTCAATAACTGCTTCGAGTATTTCATCGCTGGTGTTGTCAATATATTGATATCTTTTATAATCTCTTAGATTTGTTTTTTGATACTCCTCTGAGAGCATATCAATCATGGCCAGCGCTTTTCCATTTTTGTTATCAATAACATGCTTTAATATAAAAAGATAATCTTTTCTAACCGGATATGTACAAATTGGATCTGTTACATTGACAGCAAGTGTAGGCGTATTTGTTAATTCACTTTCAAGGAGAACACCTGATTCTGATGAGATTAAAAAATGGCTATTCAACAGAAAATATAATTCCAGTAAATCTGTTCGTTGTTCAGAAGTTGCAAGGTCAATAACGCCACTGCGATTGATTGGAGTAGATGTTTTATCTCCAATACGAACAACTGTATATCCGATAGAAATAAGGAAATCAACAGCTTTTAAATATGAATCGATTCGACTATTTCTTGGGTTGTCCCATGTATCATTCGCAATACCTGCATAGGGATACCAACCCGGCTCTCGAACATGCAATGTAACGATCTTGTTACCCGGTGAAAAACCCAGCTTCATTGCACTCTGAATAGCTTGTTTTTCATTGCTTTCAGAAAGACGAACCGGTATCGGCTCTCTTATAAGTTGTCTTCGATAATATGGCCACGTCGGAGGGCCGTTTTCAAGCAGCTTCAATGGTTTATGAAATAATTGAGATTGATCGATTTTGAAAATATTATCACACTCCAAGTCAAGGATTGCTGAATTATACATTATTGTTGGAAGAAGACAAACAAGACTTCCTTCTATTTCGGAAAGTTTAAAGGTCAATAGAATATCATAACAAAAATGTCCAAACCCTCTTTGTAGTGCATTTAACCTTGTTATTCTAACTCTATATTTCCCAAGTTTGTATAATTTGGAATCAAACATTTCTATGTTCATAATTACAACTATTTTGTTTTCTTTAAAAGTTGTTTAAGCTTTGCATTTCCTTCTTCCGTATTTTTTTCAGCTTTTTTAATATCAGGATAAAATGCATATGGTAGTTTAACATATAAATTAAAAGTTTTATACAGACCTTTTAATTCGTGTTTCCATTTTTTTGGAAAGTTGAGCAATGTTTCGTCTGATTCGGTACTTGAATTGAGAATATCAGTTTCATTTATGGAAAGATTCCACCTACAATTACAAAAATATTGGATTTTTTTTCTTTGTAAAACGTATTAATGATAAACCTTTATGATAAGTTGGCTCCAATAATGTAACTCCTAGAATATGGGGCATAAAATCAATCAGAATTTTTTCAAGGTCTTCATACATATCTGTAATATTTTTTATAGTTATCGAAGTGTCTGCTATTGTTTTTGATATACCAACTTGGGATCTCAAATCATCAACACTAATATTCTTATCAGCATAGCAGGATGTATCAAATACACGGACATTATATTCATTCTGACGAAGAATCGCAATCAGACTCCCCAAACCAGCGGGTAAACCAGTGACTTTGTATAAAACAGGATACAAAAAAAGGACTCTTTTATTTTTTTGTTTAATATTCTCTTATTCATGGTGCGAATTTTTTTGTTCTACACGATCAAACGCTTTAATGTTCGTACATTTTTCTCCTGCAGCATCAATATACCGGTTCAGAAATAATTGTCCCTGCTCATGATTGTCCAGGATTGGCCTTGGACCAAAATCTTTGCTTACCAAAACATATTCCTCAAAAGGTACAGTCCTGTCAATAACTGCCTGATATTTTTCCGGAACATTCCATACTGGGGTCCCCGGAAAAGCAACAAAGGCACAAAAGCCATACAAATCAACAGGTTGTTCCCGAATAAATTGTTCCGTTTGCTGCGCATCTTCTTCTGTTTCGCCAGGAAAACCTGCGATCATTAATCCTTTAATAGTGATTCCTGCATTTTTTAGTATTTTGATGGCCTTGATATGGGTTTCTACTTTGCTTGTTTTTTCCATTTTTTTAAGAAGTCTATTTGAAGCAGATTCGATACCCAAAGAAACCAATGAACAACCACTTTCAAACATCATGGCAGCTTTTTCTTCTTTTATACAGTCAGATCGTGCCATACAAGTCCAGCTTAGTTGCAACGATTTTAGCTGGTTACATAGCTTTTTAAAGTCAGGATGAACAACAAAATTATCATCTAGAAATTCCAGACTTTGCACCCCCATCTCTTTTAAATATTTAAAATAGCTAATAATTTTTTCTGAAGAATACCAAGTCACCCTTTGTTTCCAAAAATTACGAGAGGCACAAAATGCACAACGAAAATGACAACCTCTTGAAGTAACTAGACCCAGGTGATATTTTTGGGCAGATATATCAATCACGTTTCCTTTATAACGGTCAATGTTTATATTTTTGAAATCTGGAAAAGGTATTGAAGAGAGGTCTTTTATTCTTTCTCTTATTGGAGTTTCTATGCAGTATCCATCTTTTTGATATACGATTCCATTGATTTTTTCAAAGGATCTGCCTTCGCAAATCTCTTTAAATGTTTCTTCTCCTTCTCCAACAACAACGGCATCAAAATCAGAATTTTCAAGGAATTGACTTTTCAGAGCAGATACATGATGACCACCTGCAATGATCAAGGCAGTTTTATTATTCTGCCTGATATAGGATGCGATACGGTGAGCAACTGCATGTTGAGGTGTGTATACAGATATTGCATAAATATCAGCATCTGGAGGAATCGTCCAGGGGGGCATAATAGACTCTTCTGCCATATCGACGATTTCTAGATTAAATCCATACTGTTCCATATAGGTTTGAATAACACAAAGTGTCAATGGTACCTTCCAGATTGGTTCCAAAAGGTATGAGCTTGGCGGTTGTATAAGTATAATTCTTTTCATTCTTTCTCCTGTTTGGATTTTATATATATTATCGTTCAACTTTGGTTTTTCATGGCATAATTATTGCCTTTTCTTAGCCCCGATAGGGGCGGAATCTTTGTAGGCTGGGGCGTTAGCCCCAGATCATTGACCAGTCAATTTCTTAAGCCCCGATAGGGGCGACATATTTATTTATAACCAATCAACAATATTATGTCACCCCTATCGGGGCTAAGATTCTGACTTGGTCAATGACCTGGGGCTAACGCCCCAGTCTACAAAGATTCCGCCCCTATCGGGGCTAAGAAAAGAGTGTGAACTTATTTTTAAGGTGGCCCAGATACATTCCCACGCAAAGCGTGGGAATGAGGAGGCAATAAACAAGCCATGAAAAACCATAGTTGAACGATAATATATCGAAAAAGACCTTGTGACGAACGGTGATTTAAAAAAAATGTACGCGAATAATTCTAGTTTTTTAAACCGGATTCACGGCGCATATATTTATCTTCACTAAATACATCGCATTTATTACATAGCTTCATTTGTTCTCTTTGACCGTTTATATGATATTCTCTGTATCTTTTTAACTGCTGAGAATTCCAGATATCAGCGATGCTTGCTTGATCAATATGTCCAATTGTATAAACAGGATGAACGTCTTCACAACACAGTGGGATTGTTCCATCAGCCATGATTGGTAAAGTTCCAAATAAGTAAATACATGGAAGCGTTGGCTTAACAGGTTGATAAAAACTACCAGTATCTATTTGGCTGCCCCAATTTGAAATTCTGTTTGCAAATAATTCATCATGCCTAGATAATCTGGGCTGCCAATAATTAAACCATGCATTTACTTCTGAGATATTTTTTTCCTGAACAACCATCAAAATTCGAACCTTTGTCTTTAGCCTTTTTTTATCACGTAAGGTCAAGAATTGATTAATATTCTTTTTTATTGTTGGCAAATCCAGTCCAATTCTGATTGACGCCAGGGTTTCATCTTTTGCTGCATCTACTGCTATATAAACCTGATCCAGCCCTGCATCTAATAGGCGTCTTGACATATTTTCAGTTAACAAAGATCCATTGGTTGAAACATGTGTTGTTTGAATTCCTCTTGATTTTGCCGCTGAAATCCATTCGGGTAAATCGGGATCCAGACAAGGCTCTCCGTGCAAATAAAACTGAACTCTTTCAACTGTATTTTTGTTTACGGCAATCTGGTCCAGAATATTCAAAATCATTTCTTTGGGCATACGTCCTTTTGTGCGTTTGGACTGACTTGCCGGGCACATAATACATCTTGCATTACAGGCAAAAATGGTTTCAATTAAAAAAAATCGAGGAAAAGAATCCAGATTCTCAAGATTATTTCCCAAACGACTCTCTATGTATTCAATATTTTTTTTTATTATTCCATCTTTCTGGTCATTCATTTGTTCATTTCCAGTTCGTATCATACTTAAATTAATGTTGTAATTTAATAATTAAGATATTTAAATAATAATTTACTATCTTATGATAATCTATTGATTACAGGCTTTAAATTTGAAATTTCGGCGACGAAGTATTTTTTTCATCTTTATTAAATCCTTCCCTATGAACGATCTTCCAGGCAGATTTCATAAAATCATCTTCAAGTTCTTTCATACCCAGTAAGCGAGCAATTGCTATAAAGCTAAAAATACCGGTTAGGGGTTTTGGAACAGCATCATTTGTAAGAAGTGAATGTTCCAAAAAATAGGTTCTGACATCAGATGCGACATCTTTTATTTGAGTGTATATTTTTTGTATTTCCGGATGATTTGGAATAGCGACATCCTCAATGCGTATTTCTTTGGATGTTTCATCGTGTTTCCATGAAAGTGTAGTATATTTGTATTGCGGCATTTGCGTAATGGGTGCGCCAGGTAATATATCCATTAAGGAAGTGGGGGCTAACTGACACCCTTTCATAACATATTCTTTTGACATTTTCATTGTATAAACAAGCTCTTCAATGGTGGTATCAGGGATAATCAGAATCAGATTAATGCAAGGATTTAAATTAACTTCCAGCATAGCATTTAACACCAGTTTTATTTGATATTCTTTATAACCCCGCTTGTTAACAGAAGGGCATTTCAGGAGCCGGTCAGAAAATGTCTCTATCCCCAGAGTAAATGTATAAAAACCAGCTTTTTTACACAGCTTTATTAGATCATAATTTACTTTCCACACACTATTTTGTCGAACAAGGAAATTATCTACTCTGGACTGACTGTTAAGAACAAGATCTTTTGGTAGCCGCCCTGATTGCTTTGAATTAATAATTAATTCACAAAAGCGCATGGATCGTTTTGGATCCATAAAATCGTCATCACTGAAGAGAATAGATTTTGCTCCATATTTATCAGTGTTGTGCAATACGAGATCATGAACCTGTTCTGCTGACAGTATCATCGTTTTACACTTTTGATTTTGGGCTTCAGGAAGAAAAGCTGGACTGCTACAAAAACCACACTTTTTATTACAATGACTGCTTGTATATAAACGAATATTTTCAGCAAAAAATCGATTATTATGAAAATTTAATTTTTTTTCTGTACTTGCTTTTTTAACAGCTCGCCAGTATTTATTATAAGGAATATCCATCACAAAACATTGGTCATAAAATAAATTTTCAAATAACGGTTTTTTTAGAACCGGAGCATGGTTCACAACTAATTTATTGTTGTTATCCAAATACGCGATTGAGTCTATTCGGTTCAGCGAAGTCTCTTTAAATGATGATACTGAAGTGGCCGCTGGATTGTCAGATAAGAATTTTGAAAAATAGAGACAAAGCTCTAAAAGTGGAATTTCGCCAAACCCCAGTATGATGAGATCAATATCTGGCACATTAAGCCAGGTTTTATAATTCAAAGTTGCTTCAGCACCGCCAGCAATAATCAAAGATAACTTTTTACTTGTTTTTGTTGCATCCCTATATTTCATTAACATATTTAAATCATTCACCATGTTTTGGTGTGTTATGCCCATGCCAATAATGTTATAAGAACCTTGAGAAACTTTTGATAGATAAGTGCAGGTCATTTCTGGGTTTAATTCCGGATCATGAACATCACATTGGATGCTATTAATATTCAGATAGTTTTTTAGACGATAAAGACCCTCAGAAGGAGCCAATGAAACATAAAAATCAGAGCTATCTCTGTGCGATGACATCAGTAGAACATTGATATTATCCATCAATCGTTTACTCCTTACATTTTTTAAGAAAAGCATCTATTATAGAAATGTCTGACAATTCTTCAGGGCTCCAGTCAGCATATACGACATCATGATCTTTAATAAATGGACCTGTATATATCTCATGAAAAACAACAAAGTCTGTAACTGGCAACGGCATATGCCATACATTCATCATTCTAAGCACGATTGAACCATGGCCATTTTGCAATAAGTGGTGTCTGTCTATTACTCTCCCAACGTCGTCAAATATAAAGACGTGCAATTCTCCATCTATAATATGATAGGATTCTGATTTTCTTTCAGGGTGCTTGTGCGGTCTAACATAAGTCCCCGAACAAAATATATTTATCATTTGATGAACAGCATCATCTTTTGATTGATGTAGTAATACTCTGGAGCGTTTTAATGTGCTATTCAGTGCGATTGTCTTTAGATGATCTATGCGTTTTTTGTTAACAGACACAACATTTTCTGTGCTAAATTTTATTGTCATATTTATTTTTTACCATATTATTTCATATAATTATGATATCGAAAAAGTCCCTCTTCAAGTGAGGTAAAACGAAACTGTGGAAGCTCTTTTTGAAGTAAGTCAGTTTTAAAACCAAGATTGCAAATTTGATTCTTAGGTTTCCTGACTATTGGGATATCACCAAAAATTGACTTAAATATTTCAATAATATGGGTGATTGTATCGCTTTTTCCTGTTGCGACATTGATCATTATTTCTTTAAACTCTTTTTTCGTCAACAAATAGACGATTCTGGCAATATCTTCAACAAAAACAAAGTCTCTTGTTTCTTTTCCATCCCCGTATAAATAAAACTGATTATTCTCAAGTTTCGATTGAACCAGCGATCCGATCAGTCCCATTCCCTCACTTCCAGGACCGTAGATTCCCGGAATTCTTAGTATTGCCAATGGGACATTGGATTGCCGATGCCACCGCTTCAACATCAATTCAGCGGAAATTTTCCCTATGCCGTACAATGTTTCAGGACAAAGTCTTGTTTTTTCAGTAACTGGTAATTCATTCGGAATACCATAGACTTCTACAGAGCTTAAAAAGATTACTTTGGCTGGTTTCTTGATTTCAAATATTTTTATTACGTTTTTTAGCATTGTCAAATTTTTTATAAATGCTGAAAAACTATCCGATTTAGCACTGGGTATTCCAGCAGCGTATATGTACGTTGAGTTTTGAGGAATATTTTCAAAGAAATTGATCCATCCAGTATCTTCATTCGATAAATTTACGACCTTTGATGAAATAGAAACAGCTTGCTCTGAAAATTGTTTCATTACTTTCGAGCCAATAAATCCAGAACCGCCAAAGACAACATAACGCATAATGAATCCTTATTTTACAGTGAATGGTTATCGTTTTTATTATTATAGGTAACTTTTTTTATGATTTAGAAAAAAGCTTTGATCATGCGAACAACGTAATCAGCATCTTCCATCGTCATCTTGTCATGATTAGGAATACATAGTATTTGCTTAACCAGACGTTCAGCAACAGGCAGGTGATGAGAGAAAAAGGGCTGATTTTTATAAGCTGCTTGATATGGCATCAGAATCGGATGATGGATAGATGTTTCAATGCCTTTTTCTGCCAAATATTTCATCAGTTCATCTCTCTGATCAGTGATGATCACGTATGTATAGTATGTGTGATATGATTCATCTTCAACAGGACATGTTACAACATCTTTAAGCATTGTATTGTAATATTTTGCAATTTTTATGAACCTGCTCATTTTTGATTTAAGATATTTCATATTGACCAATAACATTGCCGCTTGAACCGTATCAATTCTTCCATTGAAAGCTGGATAATGACACTCATATTTGTTTACCATTCCAGCGGATCTTAAAGCTAATATTTTTTTATATATTGCATCATTATCAGTCAGTACAGCACCGGCTTCTCCATAAGCACCAAATAATTTCATTGGATGCATACTAAAGCAGTTAACATGGCCAAATGATCCTGCTTTTTTTCCATCAAGGCTTGCATTGAAAGCCTGTGCTGCATCTTCAATAACATACAAGTTATTATTCTTGGCAATATCCATGATTGTATTCATTTTACAAATTCTGCCAGTAAAGTGGACAGGAAGAACAGCTTTGGTTTTTGAAGTGATTTGACTTGAAACCAGGTCAACATTCATATTCAGGTCATTGTCAATGTCTACAAAAACAGGGGTTGCTCCACAAAGAACAATTGTATTCAAAGTGCCGATCCATGACAACGGTGTTGTAATAACTTCATCACCTTTCCCTATATCCAGACTTCTTAATGCGATATATAGTGCATCTGTTCCAGAATTTACACCTACTGCATATTTAACATTGGAAACATTCGCCAGTTTTTTTTCAAATGCTTCGACTTCATTTCCAAGAATTAATTGACCATGTGCCAGAACATGTTTTACGGAATCCAATAGTTCATTCATCAGGGCAGGATCTTTTACACTCAAGTCTCTAAAGGGAATTTCTTTCATTATTGTTTCCTTTCTTTTTCACAATAGCTAAGAACGCAAAAATCACAAAAACGGGTATCGCTAAATATACTACTTACTTATATAATCTTTATTTTTCTGTAAAAACTATTGATATGGGAAGCATTGCTTAACATCGTCCCCAGTCCAAAATTCGTTAGACCATAAACATCAATATAATCTGAAATCAGTTTTTTTTGTTTATCATCATGAAAGAACATTACCTCAATCCCTTCATCAAGATAATGACTATCTGGCTCTATTTCAAAATTATTTTCAAACAACAACAAAAAGTTATAATGAAAAAAATGTGTCGATGATTTATTGATAGAAAGTATATCATCTTTTTTTGCAAGACTGAATACAAATAATTCTTTCAAATAATACTTTGTATTATCGGTTAATAGTTTATTTTCCTCAAGAATTTCTAAGGCAACTGAAAAAGCAATGTGATGTAAATCATTCATTTGTTTAAAAAAGAACAATGCTCTATAAACCAATTGTTCATTATTTCCCATTTCACAGGAAAGATATTGGCTAATCACTTCTGGTTTACTTAATTCCTGAATCAATGCCTCCCTACTTTTCCATAGTTCATTGGTCTCTTTAAGAAAATTTTGATACAAGGATGAGGTGGCGTGTGATATATCCGATTTTTCTCTGATTTTTTTATGAATACTAAAAAGAAAAGCGGAAATTTTTATACGGTGTAATTTAAGGTAATGAATCAATTCTTTAAGAACGCCGTTATTGTAAAAGATTTCTATTGTCAGATTAAATAATCGACATCCCAAATATTCACTGTAGGACATTGTTTTATTTTCAACGCATATTTCATCAATTTCAGGGGCATAAAATGTTTCACCAAAAAGTTTGTAAGGATTTACCGTTTTTGGAGTGACACGAAAGCGTGTCCCCATTCCATACTGTTTACGATCTTTCTCCTGGGCTGACTCCGAAGCAGGGAGCATAATAAACTGGTGTGATCTCACTACGTTGATTCCGGCATCAATCAGAACCGCATTGGATTCGTGATGCGCTTGAATGGTGTCTCCTGGGAGGCACAAGATAACTTCTGAAAAGCTGTTTGAACCTGTTTCTTCTGACTGAATAGCCACCTGAATCATTTGATCAAAGGATACATTTTTTCTTTTAATATTCTTCAAAACCTCTGAGTTTGTTGACTGTATCGCTGCATCTAATTGCGATCCCTTAACAATGGAGGCAGCTTGAAGCACTCTTTGCTTATTGTTTTTACCATCTATTCCAATGAAGTATCTGGGCCAATCCAACCTGTCCTGCAATTTTCTTATATAGTTACATATGGTTATATCGTTTTTGTACATTCCAAAATTGGAATCAGCCAGCATCAAGTTAGGCATATTTGCCCTTGAAGCAATATAATCAATCTCATTAAATATTCGTTCATTTGAAAAGCTGTGTATCTTGTTAAAATATTCATGTCCATTTTGACAGTAGGTGCATGAAAAAGGGCAGCCTCTAGAAACTTGTAACAATGGAACCAGTTCACTATTAAAAAACTTGTCGCATAAACCGGTTAAATAGGGAGAGGGAATATCATCAAGATTTGATTGACAAGGAAGTAATTCTCCACATACAAAAGCATCATCAGTAATATAGTGACAGTTGTGAATTTTTTTTTTGCTTTTTTTAATTCTTTCAACATCAAGATCATTTTGTATGATCACCTCAAGTAATTCTACAAATGCCTGCTCTGCATCTCTAAAGACATAAAAATCAATTGCCGGTCTGTTTTTCAGAAAAGCTTCCTGCTCTTTTGAGTTCAGGGGATAGTTGGGACCACCAAAAATTATAATAATATCAGGAAACTTTGTTTTGATTCTTTCTGCAAAACCATATGACAGGTTTGAATTCCATATATAATTTGAAAAACATGCGATTGCAGGAGGACAAGATTCAATATAATTTATGAAAGAAGTTGGATATTTAAATAATTCAACATTTATGCTTGTCTGAAATACCTTAACAGCATATGACGCAACCATTGCTATACCATATGGAATGGTGTTGCAGGAATGTCCAGTATGTAAAAGATCTGAAAAACTTATAGAAAGGCTCATTTTGTTATCCTTAAAAAAAAGATTATTTTTAAACATAAAATGTAAACTATTTTTTTCTATACAAACATTCTGTGTCCATCATCAATATCCAGGAATTCAAATAATAAATGATTATGCGCATTGACAACACAGTGATGATTACAGTGAATAGAAGGGTTTATTTGAAAAAATACGCTTTTTTCCGATAACCACATATCTTTAAACCGTTGCTTCTTGATAGAACCCAGTAAGCCTTGATCCAGGTTGTAAGCTTTATCATGACAGGCATATACATTACAATCCGCTCCAATTACCGGTAAAATTTGGAGGTAGGGGCACCAGGAATAATGCTTCTGAAATGATTCCAGTTGCAGATGATATGAATCAAATATTTCAAATTCATCGCTTGCTAGTTGTTCAAAAGTTTTATCTATTTGATCTTTAACTATATTTTCAATAGATTTGTGGTAGAAGTTATTTTCAGTCGCTTTATTGCTAATAATACATGGTGCAATTTTTATGCTTTTTACACCAACATCTTTCAATTGATGAATTAAATTGTTCAGATGTGTTGCATTTTGTTTGTCTACAATGATGCAAACGCTCAAAAAACAATCCCCATCCAATTTCGAGAAATTGTTCAGGTTTGACATAAGTTTTGTATAACTCCCATTTGCAACGCCCCTATAATCAGAATAGCTTTCATCATCCCATCCATCAATTGATACACGAACCCAGGTTGCATATTTAGAGAATATTATCGCCAAATCATCTTTTAATCTTGAGCCATTTGTCAGTGCAGCAAATTTAATATTTGTTTTAGAGAGTTTCATCAGAGTTTCTTTGAAATAGGGATAGCATAAAGGTTCTCCACCGCCACTAAATGTAATTGCTTTTACGGACATGTCATCAAGATCATCTATAATTTCCATCATTTTTTCTTTTGGAATCATATCTTTTAGATTCATATCATTGCCCAGCTGAAGATTTTTATCAAGATATGCGCAATAGCGGCATTTTTGATTGCACGTATTTGTCGGTTTTATGCGTAAATGAATAGGAGGCAAAACTAAATCATTTGTTTCAGGCAGGGATTGAATTTTATCCATATAATTGAATATTTTCATTTTCGTATATAACAAGCCCATGATTATCTCCTTTTGTCAAGAAAAGTATATAAATTCATAATCACCAGAATAACCAAAATGTTTATATAGCCATATCCATTCGGCTGTGTCAAAAAAGGACTCGCAGGTCAATGCCCAGCATTGAAGGTTGAATAATTCGTGTTCGTTTCGATAACTTTCAAGCATGATAAATTTATTTATCCCAACCCGTTCAATTTCTTTCAGTGCATTTTCCAATTCAAAAATTCGTAAATTATGAAGACAACCGAGGGATATAACTAGGTCAAAATAATTATCTCCCCATGGATACTGATCCTGTGCTCTGTATTTGAAAAGACTGCTTCGAACTTCCTCTTTGGCATCTCCAATTCCATGGTTGGAAATATCAAAGCCTGTTAATTCAGCATCTGGTAATAGCATTTTCAATTCATAAAGCAAAAATGCTTTACCGCAGCCCACATCTAAAATTTTGGCATCAGGCCCAAGATGGTAAATGTCTATCAGCGATTTTGCTACTTTTTTCCAACGATCATCAATATATTGATACCCACCGTATCCGTATCGTCGATCTCCATCCCAATAATCGAATTCATATTTCTTTGCCTTTAGCATACAATAAACTTTATTATCCAACATTCGATCAAGATAATTACGTTGTGTCATCTGATGTAATGGTGTTATGATATTTAACAATCGCCCCATTGGCTTTATATTCCTGTGTTTTCATTAGGCATGATCTTTTATTTTTGATTTTTCTTAATAAAAAGAAAATAATTGACAACAGATACATTCAAACACATCAATGATTTTGAAAAGATCTGACGATAAACGATCAATATGTATTAATTAAAAAGCTTACTTACAGAAGTTCAAAATAGTAGAAACCAAATGTTTTTCAGTAATGGAATACTTTTCCAAAAGGCTTGCTTGTGATCCGTATTCATCTGGAAAAACATCTGGAATCCCAATCCTTTTAAAACGTTTCGGTCGTTCAAAATTAGCCTCAAGGATTATTTCAGCCACAGCACTTCCTAGTCCGCCAACAATTGAATGCTCTTCTATTGTAACAATAACAGGCACATTCTCAGCAAATTGCAGAAGACATTCTATATCCAATGGCTTAATGGTGTGGACATGTAGAACTGAGCTTTCAATATTATACGATTTTAACGTGTCGTAAGCATCAAGAGCAATCTTTAAAGTTATCCCAGTCGCAACAATTAACGCATCTTTTCCTTTTCGTATAGGAATCGCTTTTCCAATTGTAAATGAATTATCATCTGTCGTAACAATGGGATCGTATCCTTTTGCGAGTCTGATATACAAAGGTCCAGGATAGTCCACTGTGAGTGGCATCAGTCGACGCATTTCATTTGCATCAGCTGGAGCTATAACTGCCATTTCTGGAATGGAACGTATAATTGCTATGTCTTCAACTGTCATATGTGTCGGTCCTAGGGGTGCGTATACCATCCCGCCACCGTTTCCAATCAAGCGGACCTTTACATTATGCAGGCAGAGATCAAGTACTATTTGTTCAAAACAACGACGGGTAATAAATGAAGCGATAGTGTTAACAAAAAGAACTTTACCTTCCATTGCCATTCCTGCTGCCATTCCAATGATATTCGACTCACTGATTCCTTCCATAAAAAATCTGTCTGGCATTTCATCTTTAAATTCTTTTAAAGTATCGACACCAAGGTCTGAACCAATAAAGAATATTCTATCGTCAGTTTTTGCCAGTTTATAAACCATTTCAAGGCATGTTTTTCTCATTAGTATGCCTCCACAGAAGCAAGCAATTTCTGAATTTCACTTTCAGAAAGTTTACTCTTATGATGCCAGGATAAATTATTCTCGACGAATGATATACCTTTTCCTTTTACTGTATGACAAATGACAGCATTTGGCTTGTCAGAATCAAGAGGAAGAGAATATAAAATGGTACGAAGTTCTTTGATATCATGGCCATCAACATCTGCAACTGCAAAACCAAAACTCTTCCATTTATCTAAAAATGGTTCTAAATCCTGTACTTCCTGAGTTGATCCATAAGACTGATATTTGTTGTAATCTACTATTATTGTCAGGTTGTTCAATTTATGCTTTCCTGCAGATAAGGCAGCTTCCCAAACAGAACCTTCATTACATTCCCCATCTCCTAAAACTACAATCGTGCGATATTCTGCTTTTTCATATATGGCATTCAAAGCAAAGCCCAATCCCACTGAAAAGCCATGTCCGAGGCTCCCAGTAGATGCTTCCACACCCGGTATTTTTTTTTCAGGATGTCCTCCTAAAAGACCATCTTTTTTGCAAAATCTCCACAACTCTGATTCAGGAAAAAAACCTTTTTCAGCCAGAATCACATACAAAGCCAAACATCCATGTCCTTTACTTAAAATAAAGCGGTCTCTCATTGGCCATTGTGGATTATTGGAGTCATATTTTAATATGTCATCGTACAAAACTCTCACAATTTCCACAAGAGACAAAGCTGAAGCCAGGTGGCCTCTTCCAGCTTTATCCATCACCATAACAATTTTTTTTCGCAATGCTTTGGAACGTTCATCCAAAGCTTGTGCAGCGTCTTCAATTTCTGTATGGAAAGTTTTCATATTCGTTCATTATTTTATTCAGCATTTTTCTGGCCTTAACCAGTTGTTTAAGCTGTATGTCATTTCTATCAAATTTTTGTTTCGACGAAAATTGACGTCTTGATAAGTGCTCAGGCACAAATTCATTTAAAAAAATCATACACCATTTAAGACCATATAAAGGATAGACAATTTTCATCCGTTCAGACAAATACTTAAATTCTTTAAATTTGACAAGTATTTGTGATACAAACCGATTTTTTAAATGTTCATTCAAATACAAATTATTTGCCGGGTGAAGAAGAAAATCACAAATCATTTTAGCAGGATCATCCCACCCGAAATATTCAAAGTCCAGAAATATCAATCTGTTATCTTCACGTAGTAATATATTATGAAAGCCATAATCAGATGGGCTCAGTGTTATCTCCTCTTTTTGGATATCCTTATCCCATGATATATCATTATGATTCATCTCAGTTCGACACCATTTGATTATTTTATGAAAACTTGGAACGAACTCTTCTAGAAGAAATTCAAAAAGTAATAAATATATTTCGCTTTCATCCTTAACATGACTCAATCGATCTAATCTTTTTTTGATATTTCTTGCAATTGATTTAACCGAAAAGCATGCTTCTGATGCATGACTATGAATTTCACTTCCTTTTACCCATCTTAATTCTTTTAGTTTTGTTAAGAAGTGAACGATATCATCAGTATCTGATATTGTAACTTTTTCAGGTTTTATTGACCTTCCTTCAATATATTGATACACTGCACATTTTTCTTTTCTATTCATTTTTATTGGTTCAGGAATGCAACGGATATTATTCTTCCATAGAAAATCAAGGCAAGTAAATTCAGTTGTTAGACGATCACGTTGATCCAATTCATGATAGAAGTAAAATTTCCCAACGTATGTTATGCGATTGTCGCATAAAAATTTGAAAATCCTACTGTTTCTTCCTCCGCCAATTTCTATTAATGAGGTTATATTAGAATCTAATAATTTAGATAAAACGGATGCCTCTTTCAATAATGGTTGATTTTCAAACACGAAAAAAGTACTCCACAATTTTAGACCATGAATTCATTAACGTAACGTTTGGAACAGAAGTCGATTTCAGACCAGGCGCATATAATAGTTTTTTGACATTTTCAGGAAATAATGATTCAAGAAATGTTTCTTCCAAATCATCAATGAAGTGACTACAGTTTAGTTCTTTGATACGTTGAATTTTTTTATGTCGCGTCGGCTCAAAAAACAAATTCTCTTGATTCAATCCATAAACATCGAAAAAGTCATTTTTTTGCATCCAGTTTAAAGCCGCCTTCCTTAAATTAACAGTTTTATCATAAGAAGAAAATTCAGTCTTGTGACTGATGATATACACCAAATAGTTATATTTTTTACACTCATTAATAAACTGAAATACTCCTTCTGCTGGGTGCGCTTGCATTATATTTCTTCCATATATTTCAGATTGTAGTTTCTGCCATTTCAGTTCTCCATCAGGTAGTTGACGAATATTTTCTCGTATAACTTTTTTATTTTTTTTGGTATTGGCTTCAATATAGTTCCCTAACACTGAAAATCTATGCATACTTTCATCATAGCTGATAATCGTATTATCAAAGTCAATTCCAATAACAGGTGTTTTTTTCATTTTTTGATTTGCTTAAATAAAGTTTACATGTGCAGGCGGATGTTTTATTTCCCATAAATACCTATTAATTTCATCCATTCTGCAATTCACTCTACATTGATTTGTATCCAGGCAATTTTCGACCCATTCAAGTGACTTTGCTCTCTTTTCTCCATTCCATATTGTCTGGAATGGTTCATCGTTTATGTTGCCGTATAGAAATTTTTTATTTCCAATATAGGCACTACAGCCCCATACATTGCCGCCAGCATCAATATATGACCAGAAAGGAAGTGCAATACAATTTTCATATTTTTGACTATGATCATCCCATTTGCTCATCGTGTTCAATCGAAACACAACATTGAAGTTTTGGCAATTTAACTTTTGGAGCTCATCTGCAATATGAAGGTATGGACGATATTTAATTCCTTTATACCTGTCAGTTTTACTCTTTAAATGCTGCGAATAAGGCTTGATGACAATATAATCCACGCCAATTTTTTTTGCAATCTCTGCAAGGACGATTACCTCATGCTGGTTTTCAGGCAGTAACAACATCTGCATTCCCAATGTACAATTATAATTATTTTCTTGCTTGATTTTTACCGCATCAGTCAAATTTTTAATTACTTTATTAAAATCGGAAGGTTTCGTTCCGTGAATGTTTGCATAGTTTTCATCTGTACCTGCATTGATGCTTACTTTTATCCATTCAATATGGCCAAGAATTTTTTGAGCTAGGGTCTTTCTCAGTAGTACACCATTTGTTGTGATCGCAACATCAATTCCAACCTTTTTTGTATGAATAATGATGTCAACTATATGTTTGTGTAAAAGTGGTTCTCCTTCACCAGCATACATGATACTTTTGATGCCCAGACGTCCCATTTCCGAAAGCCGCTTTTGAAACATCCTCGTTTCCAAGTATCTTTTTTGGTATTCCATGAAATCCAATGCGCAAAATGTACATCGATGATTGCAGGCACCTGATGGACTGACTTCCATATAAATTGGATAAATCGTTTTTTTAGCACCTAACCATTCGTTTACACGAGATATATGATACATAAGTTTGTGACTGTCTATTCGATATTTATCCATAAATATACCATTTTTTTTACAAAGAATGATGATTTTATTTCATTAATGAGACAATTAGCTTTTCAACGCTCAATTTATCAATGGATTTTTTGTTTCCCAGAATTTTAACCGCAAGTGCTCCCACCACATTGCCCAAAAAGCCAACAATTTCAATGTGTGTTTTCATACACATCGCAAGCGATGTGATTGAAAAAAAAGCATCTCCTGCCCCCACTCGATCGACAATATCCTGAGCAAAGGAAGGTACTTGAATAAAACTATTTTCATTAAGGATTGCACACCCATTTCTACCAAGAGTGACTACCAACCCCAAGAATTCAAATCGTTTAAAAAGAGTTTCCATCAGCGGTCTTGTTTCCATTTTCAAATCACGCAACTCAAGCCTGGCTTCATGTTCTGCGATACAGACAAAATTTGCATTTGGATAGCGGGATATTGTATGAAAACCTCGGTTTCCCGCATTTGATTGGGTATTTACAGCCAGAAATCGAGCATTCTCTCTTAAAACATCAGCCATCTGATTGCTAATGGTACCATGTCCAAAATCAGCAACAATCACCAGATCATAATTTGGCAATTCTCTGCGAAGCCATTCACATAATTCGATATCTTTTTCTTCAGAAAGACCTGAATCATCCATGACATATACTTCAAACAGTTTATTCAAAGAATATCCTTCAATAAAGCGTTTTTTAATTAACGTTGGAGCACCATCCTGAGTCGTAAAAAAAGGGGTTATTCCTTGATGTAGCTGCGAGCGGATAAAATCTTCATAGCGGTCATGCTCTCCAAGTATCGTTACGAGTTGAACTTTGTCTGCAAAATTGGCCACATGATTTGCAACCGCCAGTACTCCACCGGCAAATAGATCACGAGACTGGTATTTCAAGGCGAGGACAGGATCTTTGGATGATTTTCCTATGGCACTACAGTACTGGTATTCATCCAGAATCGTGTCACCTATCACCAGAACATTCAATGAAGACATGTTTTCAATAATTTCAAGAATTTTTTCCAATGAGTATCTTTTGCGAAAAAAATTAAGATAGTTATCAATTTCTTCTGGAAATTTGGATAAATACGTATTGATCAGATTCGTTGAACTAAAAACAATATCTTCTGTAAAGGCAATTTGAGCTCCAATTTCTTGGATGACTTTTATCTCTGCATCAATTTTGCCGGTTCTATCAGAAAACTTTTCTTTAAATTCTGAACCTTTAACATAAAAATCGGGCATTATCTTTCGAAGCGTGTTTTCAGCTGTTGACCATAGATTAATGGCAACATAGTCAACACATTTTAAAGAAGCGACCGCTTCAGCCCTGAGTGTCTCAGTAAAAGCAGGTCGATGCGGGCCTTTATCCACAAAACGATCTGCAGTCACAGTAACAATCAGAATATCTCCCATTTGCCTAGCCTGTTCAAAATAGCGAATATGACCAATGTGTAATAAATCAAAAACGCCGTGACAATGCACAATTTTTTGCCCTTTTATTTTATACAATTTCACTCTTTCTGCTAATTCTTCTATTGTTTTAATTTTGTTCATAAAATTCTCACTGGTTTGGACGTGCTTAACTTGCTAAAATGTTTATTTTTTATTATATTATTTCAAATGATTTTAAGTTTTTATAATTGATATCATTTAAGATAAAATTAAGTAACCAATCATAAATTATTGGGTATATTGTAGTGAATATATTTTATGTAAAATTTATGATAAATTCGCTACCATAATTTGATAAAATTCTTTCAACCTCAATTACTAAATTACTAAAAGATAC
>Ga0272440_1000824_pt1 | contig 26087 bp, 23 predicted proteins | sample SSMMMBAug17_FD_192440 | JGI IMG/M metagenome (GOLD analysis project Ga0272440, IMG submission 192440) | Marine sediment archaeal communities from Little Sippewissett salt marsh, Falmouth, MA, United States - SSM-MMB-Aug17 | ecosystem: Environmental > Aquatic > Marine > Wetlands > Sediment ...
TTATAGCCAGGTATATCAAGCCCGAAAAATTATCAAAAATGTATAATTTACAACCAAAAGAAGTATTTCAAATATTTCCAATGAAGCCCAAAGATATATTTGAAGCTTATCCAATGAAGCCAGAAGAGATATTCAGGGCGAATCCGATGAAACCAGAAGAAATATTTGATGCTTATCCTGATAAAAAGGAGTTAATGAAATCAATTGAAAAATTTTATAAATCAATGCATAAAGATTGATAGAATAAGTAAAATTTTTTTTAATGATTCAAATTAATATTAATAAGAGGTTTATTATGGAGAAAAAAAGCAAACGAAATGAAGCAGGGTTTACTTTAATAGAGTTAATGGTTGTCATTGTTATTTTGGGAATACTGGCCGGTCTGGTTGTACCCCGAATTATGGATCGTCCTGAACAGGCTAGAATGCAAAAGGCTGAAGTTCAAATTGAAAGTCTGGAAACAGCCTGTAAACTATACAAACTGGATACCGGAAGTTATCCTTCATCTCTGGATGCATTGGTTTCTGGTGGCGGAAGAAAAGGGGGATACCTGGAAAAAGGCAAAGTTCCGCTGGATCCATGGGGAAATAGTTTTCAATATTCTGCCGGAGGCGATGAGATTGAAATTTGGACATCAGCCAAAGATGGCACCAGAATCAGCAATATGGGCAGCGATGGTGGGGGTGGCTCCACTGAAGCTGGCGGGCATATTTCATGGTAAAAGCACGTATTGTGTTACCAGAAGGATATACCCTTTTGGAATTAATTGTTGTCATGGTTATTTTGGGCATATCGCTTCATTTTATCATGCCATCACTAAAAAAACCGGATAACATGAAAGCTGTTGCCCGTCGGGTAATTTCAATGGCTGGACATTTACGCAGCATGGCGGTGAGAACACAGGAACAACAAACACTGTCTTATGATCCCAGTGGATTTACTGTCAGTATTTCCAAAAAAGCAGAAACCGATATGCTTGATGAAGACGAGAGTAAAAGTCAACGCATTCCATTACCTGAAGATGTTACATTAGAAGCCTCATATCCCAATGGTGATACAAGGTCATCAGGAACAATCAGTTTTCATCCGACAGGCTATGCCAGTCCGGTGGCGATTCATCTGACAAAAGATGAATATGATTATTTAACCCTTGTGGTTGAACCTTTTTTATCAAAAGTTCGTATTTATGAAGAATATTGGGAGTTTCCAGTGCGATGAGAAATAATAAGGGATTTACATTGCTCGAAATGATGATTGCAATGAGTATTTTGACCATTGCGGTGGTCAGTATATTCAAACTGCAAGGTCAATCGGTTAGAATGATTACATCAGTTCGTTTTTATACACAAGCCCCTTTGCTGGCACGATTGGCTTTATCTCAGTTTGAAGCAAAACTGGTTGCAGAAGATCCGGAATTGGAAACTGATTCTGGTGATTTTGGCTCAGATTTTCCGGGTTATGAATTCAGTATTATTGCAAGTGAAATAGAAGAATGTGAAGGTGAGGATGAAGAATATGAATTTATTACCAAATATGTTAAAACTGTTGATGTTGAAGTCACATGGGATGAATTGGGTATTTCTTATTCATTGCATACTACCATATTTGTTGATTTAATATAATTTGAGTAAATACAAAGGTCATATGTTTATTTTTATAAAACAATCAGCCTTTACCCTTATTGAAGTGATAATCGCTATTTTTCTGTTTGGCATTGTTATGACCACTATATTTGGTGCATACGTTCAGATTTTTTTTACTGTTCAAAGCACTGAAACTGATGCGTTAATATACGAAATGGGTAAAAATGCAATGGATCGTATCATTATGGATTTAAGTTCCATTCATGTGACTAAACCACCGATATTTAAAAAACCGGATGCCCGACCTGAGGATGATGAACTTGATCCATATCAATTTTTGGCTGAAAATGATGGTAATTTTGCCACGCTCAGATTTGTATCCCATGCCCATATTCCAATTGAGGGATATTCTCCTGAGGGAGGCGGTGTTGCCCAGATAAAATATTATGTGAATGAGGATGATCAAGATGATGAAAATATGGTCATTCGCAGATGTGATGATATTGATCTGAAAGAAGGCTGTGATCGTTTTGATGATCCTATTATTTGTGAACATGTTGTGGGGTTTAATGTATCTTTTGTATATTACGAAAAAGAGGAAGATATTGAATATTTTGAGCAGTGGGATTCTGATGATAAAGAATTGAAATATGCCACACCAAGATCTATTGAAATTACACTAAAATTGGCAGATCCTGAGAAACCCACTGAAACACCATTGACATTTAAAACAGGTGTCACATTGCCATTGTATCGACTGAAAGATAAAAAGGTGATGTAAGTGACTGGCTTTTTGAAATATGGCAAAAATTTAATGGATAATAGCGGTATCGCTCTTTTGATGGCTTTGGGAAGTATTGCATTGATGCTTGCTGCAGTGTTACAGGCAAATATTGATGCCAAATTTGCGATTGAAGCTACAGCAGTTACAAAAGAACGTCATGAGTTGACCTATGATGCATTGTCCGGTATTATCATTGCACAGGCTATATTGATTAAGGATAAACAGGACAATCCAAAAGGATACGATGCCCCGTGCGAAGATTGGGGACGTCAGGATAAAATCAATGAAATTTTACGATGTTTGCCATCAGGTGCTGGTAAACCAACAAAATTGGTTATTTCTGATGAGTTGGGAAAAATTCAGATAAATTCCCTGGCTGATGCCAAAACCGGTAAAATTAATCCGGCGCAAGATCACTTATGGACACGGGCAATTGACGATATTGTGTCTTCACCGAATTATGAATCTGATTATGATATTATCAATGAAACCCGAAGTATTATCGATTGCATTGTAGACTGGATTGATTTTAATGATGAATTACATGGTATTAATTCGGTTGAATCAGATTATTATGAAGGACTGGAGACACCCTATAAAGCCAGAAATAATTATTTTACAAGTATAAATGAATTGCTTCTGGTGAAAGGTTTTTCTAAACAATTGTTTAATGCCGCGAATGTTCCAAAGTATGTTACTGTTTATGGACAGTCAACCAGTAATAATTCGGTGACGTATCCCGGATTAATAAATGTGAATACGGCTGATATGGGCGTTTTAAGATTATTGATCAAGGATGGTTATGAAGATATTTTAATGGATGTGATTGAGTATCGGGATGAAAGAAATGATGATGGTGGATGTTTTAATGATTTACAAGATGTAGGAGCATATAAAAGACAATTTGGAGAAAAAGTATTTTATAGTGATATCATGACAACGCAAAGTCATTTATTTCGTGTTGATTCCACTGCGACTATCAATAAAACAAAAAAGACAGTGACTGCAATTTTATTGCGTCAGCAGGATCCTAAAACAAAGCGATGGACATGCGAAATTGTAAGTTTTAAAGATACGCGTTAATGTAAATTTTAATAAATAATCTCGATCAAATCGAGAATAAATGGATAAAACAAAAAAACAATGCCTGACAAAGTACTGGGTTTAGATATACAAAAAGAAACTGTCAATGCGGTGGTAATCAAGGCCGGTTTTCGGAATCCGCAAGTAATAACACATGCCAGCATTTCAATGCAGGTTCCGGATGACGATAATCAGGATTCATGGTCGCTCACACTGACAGAACTCAATAAAAATATAAATATTGCCGGCACGATTCCTGTGGTTGCTTTTCCAGCGGAAAATGTATCTTTTCGTAATATAACAGTGCCTTTTAAAGATCCCAAAAAAATTCGACAGGTTTTGCCTTTTGAACTTGAACCGCTGATGATTCATCCTTTGGATCAGGGAATCATTGATTTTCATGTTATTGAAAAAGGAGATCCCACCCGATTAATCGCCTGTATTGCCGATATGCAAACCATGTTATCTTTCTGGGAAAAGGTGAATCAACTTGATGTTGAACCAGAATTTATTCCGGTTGAATCTGTGTGTACAGCTTTGTGCTTACTTGAAGATACAAATTTACCGGATCAGTTTGTATTTATTGATTGTCAGAACACGCAATCGATAATGATTTTTATTGATAAACGAAATATTGCATTTATTCGAAGAATTCAATATCCTGAATCATCAGAAACTGCAAAAATATTGGTACGATCCATGTATCATACCCGTGTTTATTATCTTGAAAATCTGGATGAAACTTACAATCCCAAACATCTGATAATTACCGGGGCGCGTTTGGATGAGTCCATTGTCGAGCAGATATCTGATGATATGGAAATTGATGTTCAGGAAGTGGATCTGATTAATCGCCTATCCATAAAAATAGATAAAGAATCTCATGAGAACTGGAATTCACATGTCATGGATAATGCATTGGCAATGGCATTGATTCAGAACAAGGGAAATATCAGTTTTAATTTACGTCAGGGGCCTTTTGCGATCAAACGTCGATGGCAGGAATATAAAAATGAAATTGTCAATACTGTCATATGGAGTATTATTCTTGCGTTGGCATTTTGTTCCAGCATGTTCATTGATAACAAAATTTTGGAAAGGCAGAATCAATCATTGACCAATGAAGTGAAACATATTTTTGAACAGGCATTACCCGGTGTGCCTATTTCTGATCCTGTCAAACAAATGCAGGAAAAAATTGAAATACTTAAATCGTCATTTATGGTGCCTGGAAAAAATCAGTCTACAATGTCGGTCATTGATGCCATTAATCTGATCAGTAAGCTCATTGAAAAAAATATTGAAGTTCGATTAACCCGATTTGTTGCTGAAGGAACAGATATACATATTTCAGGGAATACTGATGCGTTTAATTCTGTGGATATTATCAAGAATAAACTGGAAAGTGCGAATCAAATTCAATCTGTATCTGTAACATCTTCAAAAAAGGAACGTCGTGGGGATAAAATACTTTTTAAATTAAAAGTGATATTATCGGAGGCACAATAATGAAACTGGCGAGACGAGAAAAAATTCTTGTTTATCTGGCAATTATTTTAGTTGTTGGTGTTTTTGGAACACAATTTGTTGTTTTTCCTTTTTTGGCTGAAAGGGATCGTTTAAAAGCCAATGTTCGCTATAAAACCAATGCCTTAAAAGAATTGTATACCTTGAAAAGTGAATTTGATATTGTTCAACACAAGGCAAATACTGCAAAAGCGAAAATGGCAAAACGTCAAAGAAATTTCAGTCTGTATTCTTTTCTGGAAAAAGTTGCATCTGAAGCGGGTTTGAAATCTCATGTCGAAAAAATGCAGGATAATTCATCAAAAAAAGATAAGGATAGTCCTTATAAGGTGGCAAGTGTTGAAATGAAACTAAAGGATGTCACTATGGAACAATTGACACCTTTTTTATACAAAATTGAAAAATCCAGAAACAACCTGACTATTGGAAAAATTGTGATAACAGAGCAAAAAAAGAATGAAGGTTATATTAATGTTTCACTCAAAGTCATGACCATTGAAACATGAATATAAAATCCATAAACGCTTACCCAAAATATTTTGGGATAATTTATCAGGAAATCATTTGAATGAAAAAATTTTTGGGATACGCACTTTTTACCATATGTGTGACAGTTTTTATGTTATATTATCAATTTCCCGAAGAAATTGCTGTGCAGTTATTTAAATCAAAGGCAAAAGACATTGCACCACAGTTGAAAATTGATCTGGAATCTATTGCACCATCATTTCCGCCGGGAATTCAGTTAAAAGGTTTAACTGTTGATAATGAACAAATGCGTTTGATAAATACTGATACAATGTCTGTTCAACCAGATTTTGTATCCATATTTCGTTTAAAACCATCAATTACTTTTTATTGCAAGGCCTATGGCGGAGAAATGAAAGGAGATCTTGGTATCACAAGGTTACAGGCGGTCTGGCAACAGAAACCATTGCCGCTTTCATTTAATGTAAAATGGCGAAATATAAACTTAAACAGCATTGATGCATTGAAACAAATTCCCTATGAATTAGAAGGTATTTTTTATGGTCTTTTTTCATATGAAGGAATTTCAGGTGCCTGGATGGATGGTTCCGGCACATTGAAAATTATTGTTGAAAATGGAAATATTACATTGCAAAAACCCATTTTACAGGCAATTAAAAATATACAATTTAAACGATTTGATGCGGATTTTTCTTTTAAGAATAAAGTCATTCAGTTGCTTCAAAGTAATATTGATGGCGATATAGAAGGTAGTTTGTCGGGAACGATAACGCTGCATCCCATTTTTATGCGAAGTCAAATCAGTATTACCGGGAAAATTAAGCCCTCACAGGATTATATTAATAAATCCAAGTTGCCGATCAAAGCATTTATTAAGCCTGATAAACTGAAAAATGGGATTCCAGTAACTTTGACAGGAACAATTCAACGGCCTGTTTTTAATACAATGTGAGAAGATTATTATGGCACTGATAAAAAAATTATATCCATTGATTTATTTGGGATTTATTACACTTGTTATTCACTTGTGTGTGCAATCATTTTATCAGATTGTTGGCACCTATGTCCCAAAATCTTATGATGCAGGTGCGCCTGCCAGACAATATGTTTCAACAACCCGGCCCAAAAGGGTCGAACCTTTCTCTGATTATGGACATATTGCAAATAGAAATTTATTTCAAACAAAAACAAAGGCAGAAATTAAAAAAGAAAATACACCACCCCCACCTGAACCTGTCAAGGAAGAACCCATAAAACCCACTGAATTAAAACTAAAGCTTTTGGGTACAGTTGCAGGTGATGAAAAACATGCGTATGCAGTGATATTGGATCAAAAAAAACGTCAGCAAAATTTATATCGCGTGGGAGACCCCATTCAAACAGCTATTGTGGATGAAATTCGCAGGGGAAGTGTTATTTTAAAGGTCGGTAATGGCAAAGAAATTTTGACAATGGATGAAGATCCCGGAATGGCATTATCAAAATCAGATAAGGGACCGCGTTCTCAGGGGAAGCCTGAAGAGCCTTCGGGTAAAATTATGCTGGCCAGAAAAGATTTGAATCAATCCATGAGAAATATTAATCAGTTGATGTCTCAAATTCGGATTCGACCTCATTTTAACAGAGGACGTCCTGATGGATTAAGTGTCAATAATATTAAGCGACAATCCATATTTAGTAAAATGGGATTGAGAAATGGCGATATTATACAAGGTGTAAATGGGAAAAAAATTAAAACTGTTGATGATGTTATGTCTTTATATCAACAATTAAATTCTGTCAGTAATGTTGATCTGGAAATAAAGCGCAGAGGAAAACCCATGACCATGGAATATCAAATTCGGTAATTGAAATGTATACAACATATTTTGGACTGAAAGAAAATCCATTTAATTTAACCCCTGATCCCAGGTATTTGTTTCTCAGCCGAAGACATCAGGAAGCCTTGAGTCATTTGCGATATGGAATTGAAGAAAGAAAAGGCTTTATTCTGATTACAGGTAAAATTGGGACCGGTAAAACAACGCTGATTAGAGCTTTGCTTGCGGATTTGGATCGAAATATTAAAACAGCACTGATCTTTAATGCATATATATCTGATGGCGAAATATTACATGCAATCAATCATGAATTCGGAATACCATCAGACAATGAATTGTCTAATAAGCAATGTATTGATATTTTAAATAAATTTTTACTCAAATGTTATGAAAAGGGTGAAAATGCGGTTCTTTTTTTAGATGAGGCCCAAAATTTATCATCAAAGGTGCTGGAGCAAATTCGCATGCTGTCCAATCTTGAGACAGAAAAAGAAAAATTGCTTCAAATTATAATGGTGGGTCAGACTGAACTGAAAGATATATTAAATGCCTCAGGATTACGTCAACTCAACGAACGTATTGCTGTACGTTATGATTTGGATACGCTCGAAAGAAAAGATGTTCGCTCCTATGTAATTCATCGTCTCACAGTTGCCGGTGCAAAAGGGATGATTCATTTTACCCGATGGGCATTTCGGGCATTGTACAGGGCATCGAAAGGAAATCCGCGCATTATCAATGCCATTTGTGATAGAGCCCTGTTGATTGCTTATTCCAGAGATAAATTTACCATAGATCGGGAAATTATTCATCAGGCAGCTTTGAATGTAAAAGGACAACGCTATGTTTATACATCGCCCGGACATTCATTTCGAAAATTGCGTGTTGTCAGTGCAATCATTTTGATCGCTTTTTTTGCTTTTATGGGAGGATGGTTTGTTCAGAATCAATGGATTGTTGATTGGGTTCAGGATTTCATTCACAATCAAGTGGTGACTGAAGAAATACATGTCACTTTAAATAATCAGGTGAATAATAATTCTCCCAGTCAGTTGCTATCAGTACCCGAATCTGTTACACCAAACGTGGTTGCGCCAGTGAAGTCTGAGATCAGTATGACATCTGATCATGCACAAAATTTATCAGCAGCAGCAATTATTTCCAGAATGACACAGGTGACAGGTGATATTATATTGAAAGAATCAGAACAAAAGAATTTATCACAAACAGCAATTGTAGCGCAGCCTGTTTCAAAGGTTATTCGTGAGGCTGATGAAATAGAATTATCTGAAGCTGAAAAAATAGAATTATCTGAAACAACGCAAAAGGAAATGCAATTATTAACAAGGGCTGTATCCGAACCCAAACTTATGACTGAAGTTGAAAAGAGTCAGGCGGTATCAATTACGCAAAACAGTGAGCCAGAGCGGGCCATTGAATTTTCAACGTTTAAGCCATTTTATGAGGTCAAAAGTCGACAATCAGGTCTGGGGTTATCATTGGAAACAGTTGCACCTGAAGAATTTATTCAACAACAGAAGCAAAATAAAGAAAAAGATAATCTCGCATTTTTTATGGGTGATCCCTGGGAAAAGGGGATGACTGCACCTGAGATTATGTGGGTTCAAAAAACATTAAACAGTGCAGGCTATCCGGTAAAAATTAATGGTACGTATAGTAGAGAAACTGTTGAAGCAATCAAGCAATTGCAGGCGGATTTTGGTCTTGATGTTGATGGAATTATCGGACCACAGTCTAAATGGGCATTGTACCAGTTATCAACAACAAAACTGAAAGATTATCATCAGTTAAAAGAAAAAAAAGATATTGAATAATGGAGTTTCCATGCAATCTCAATTTCATTATAAATTAAAGTCTCCTGAATCGGAAAATCAAACCAGATTTGTTAATGAATATTTGGGATCGTACAATTATGAAGCCAAAATAGAAATCGACTATGACAGTTTGATTACAGAGGATGATACACCCGTGGATAATTTTTATTGTGAAAAACAACTTCGGCTATTACCAGAATCATTAAAATCCAGTTGGAACCGAAAAGAGCCCTATATTGTGGCTGCTGATGTCGGTATTTATGAACATCCGCCTGATAAAGTCATTGTGCCTGATGTGTTTTTAAGTCTTGATGTTCAATATGCAGAAGATATATGGAAAAAAAGAAATCGGTGTTATATGATTGGCATTTTTGGAAAACCGCCAGAACTGGTGATAGAGGTGGTATCCAATAAAACTGGTGAGGAGAATACGACTAAACTGAAACGATATGAAAAAATCGGTATAAAATATTATGTTATTTTTGATCCGTGCCATCATATTTTGAAATCTTCAATAATTCAGGTATATAAATTAACTGGCGGATTATATAAACTGTATTCAGAGGATGTTAATGAATGTATATGGTTTAATGATTTAAATGTTGGTATGAAAGTACAAAAAGGTATTTTTGAGGAAATGAACGCAGACTGGTTAAGATGGTGTGATGATCATGGAAATATTCTACTCACCGGTTTTGAACGTGCAACAGCAGTTGAAAAACATGCAAAAGCAGTTGAACAACATGCAAAAGCAGTTGAACAACGTGCAAATAAGTTTGAAAACCAGATGAAATTTGAACAAGAGCGTGCAAACGCTTTAGCACAAGAGTTGGCAAAAATAAAAGCCAAAATGGCAATGAATATTTGAATAATAGATTATCATGAGTTACATACATGAAGCCTTAATAAAAGCACAAAAAGAACGAAATTCGCATTACCCAAAAGATCCGGTTCATGTTGCACAGACTGTTGGTCTGACAACCCCGATATCATGGGCAATACTGACGCTTCTTCTCATGTTGATAACAATTCTTATTGCCATTATTGTTTATTCATGGTTAAAGACTTCACAAACTGAACAATTGAGTCATATTGAAAAAGAGAATCAGACGAAATCTGTTATTGTTAACCCTGTGCCGGCTATGATTGAATCTGAACGTACCAATCAAAAGATAAAAAAAAAAACTGTTGTTCGTACTGAGGAGAATTCTTTGAAACAATTTCAGGCTTCGATTCGTATACAGCCTGAAATGAAACAGCAACCTGAACTAAAGGAAACAGACGCAATAATTACTGATAATGTCGATACTGAATTATCAGTTGATAACGAACCTGATGTTGAAACGCAACAAATAATAGGACCGGGTCAATTTTTGGAGGTGAGTCGATTTTATGACAAAGGCTTACAATATCAGGTGAAAAAAAAATATGAATTGGCCATAACCTGTTATAAAAAATGTTTGGAAATTTCGCCGCATATGGCTCCAGCATTGAATAATATGGGGGTGATTCTTTTAAAAATAAAAGATTATCAACAGGCAAAAACATATTTTTTAACAGCGATAAAGGAGAGTCCGGATTATGTAGATCCATATTATAATCTGGCATGCTTGTTTAGTCAGATTAAAAATGCGCAACAGGCGATTGATTATCTTAAAAAGGCGGTGAATATATCTGATGAAGCCCGCAATTGGGCAATTACAGATCTAGATTTTGAACCGCTGTATGAATTAAAAGAATTTAATATGATTATATCAGGATATTAATTTATGATGTCACCCTATATTAAAATTATCAAATGTTTATTTATTGTATTCATTGGCATATCGATAATTATTACAGCCTATGATTCATCAGTATATGCTGCCAGAGTGACCGATAAAAATAAAATCTCACAAAATAAACGACCCCCAACGCGTCGTCGAAATCCACCACGCCCAAAACAAAAACCTGCCGAGTCAGAACGATTTGTCACCATTGATTTCAATGATGTTGATATTGAAGTATTTATTAAATTTATCAGTGAGTTGACCGGTAAAAACTTTATTGTTGATCGACGGGTAAAAGGGAAGGTTTCAATTATTTCGCCAAGTAAAATTTCGGTCAAAGAAGCATTTAAGGTTTTTGAATCTGTACTGGAAGTTCATGGCTTTGCATTGGTTGAGGCGGGTGAGGTTACAAAAATTGTACCGGCAACCGATGCCCGAACCAAAAGTATTGAAACACGCCTGCGGGAAGAAGCCGGTGAACCTGAGGACAAGGTGATCACACAAATCATTCGGCTTGAGTATGCTGAACCCAATGAAATAAAAAAATTGTTTTCACCTTTAATATCCAAAAGCAGTGTGATTTTATCTTATCCACCTACAAATATGTTGATTGTTACTGATGTGCTTTCGAATATTCAACGATTACTTCATTTATTGAGTGCCATTGATGTTGAAGGTGTGGGACAGGAATTGGTGATGATTCCACTTGAACATGCAACTTCACAAACACTGGTTAAAACCTTGAATTCTATTTTTTCACAAAAAGCGAAAAAAGGACGAAGGGCTGCTACTGATCCGGTAAAAATTGTTGCTGAAGAGCGAACAAATTCGGTCATTGTGCTTGCTTCTGAAGATGATATGGTTAAAGTCAAAGAGCTGATTGCGATGCTGGATAAAGAAGTTCCCAGGGAAGAAGGTAAAATTCGGGTGTATTATCTTGAACACGCCAAAGCTGAAGATCTTGAAAAAGTGTTGAAAAATCTGCCATCAAAACAAAGTAAAGATAAAAAGGGCAGAGCCCCGATTATCAGTAAAAATGTGAGTATTGCGGCTGATAAATCAACAAATAGCTTGATTATTACTGCAGAAAAAGATGATTATCTTGTTTTGGAAACAGTCATCAAGAAGTTGGATATCCCTAGATCGATGGTTTATATTGAATGTGTCATTATGGAAGTGACTGCGGATAAAAGTCTGGAACTTGGATTGGATTGGCGTGGTGGTGCAGAATTTGGTTCAAATAATGGGGGTGTTATTGGTGGGTTTGGTGATGGTTTACTTTCCAGTGCAGATCTTGTTTCAACAGTAAGTAAACTGAAAGGGAATACTGTTGGGGTTATTGGTAAAACAATAACATTTGGTGGTCAGAAATTTAATTCACTGTCTGCTTTTATTAAAGCAACAATGACTGATACAGATGTCAATGTGATATCGACACCGCAGATATTGACCACTGATAATGAAGAAGCCACTTTTAAAGTGGGTGAAACCATTCCATATATTACAAGATCGGGTACAACAGACAGTTCATATGATTACAATAATTATGAATATCGTGATGTGGGTGTTTCTTTAAAAGTGACACCACAAATTAATAAAAGCGGATTTGTTCGCCTGGAAATAGAACAGGAAGTGAAAGATGTTGTGGATGATGCTGTTGCGGAGAACTTGTTGGCACCAAAAACAACAAATCGTTCCTCAAAAACGACTGTTCTGGTTCAAAATAGACAGACCATTGTGATCAGTGGAATGATTGATGATAAGGTGACAGTAACAAAATCCGGTATCCCTTGTCTTGGAAAAATGCCGATTATTGGTCGATTGTTCAGTTCGTATCAAAATACACATGATAAAACCAATCTGTTTTTCTTTTTAACACCGCATATCATTAACAATAAGCAGGAATCTTTTAAATTTCATGAACAAAAGCGTCAGGAGATTAATTCTTCGATGAAAAAGGAAGCGCAGTCTATTAAATTATACAAGAAATCAATTAAACGATAATATATTTTTTTTTATGTTAATTTAAGGGATAATTATTATGAAAAAATTAATTGTATTTACGATGACTGGTTTATTCCTGTTCTCAATTGGGTTTGCCATGAACAAAGGACAGGAAAAAATCACCCTGGATGGTGGAAAAAGAGGTAATGTCCCGTTTCCCCACCACTTGCATCAAGATAAGCTGGCTGATGATTGCAATGCCTGTCATCAACTTTTTCCCAAAAAAATGGGCATTATCAAGCAGATGAAAGCTGAAAAAAAACTTGATAGTAAACAGGTGATGAACAAACATTGTATTAAATGCCACAAACAGTTAAGACAAAAAAATAAACCCCATGGCCCGACAAGTTGTCGTCAATGCCATGCAAAGTAAATTTTAATTTTTTAAGGAGGATAAAATGGATAAATATACCTGTAATATCTGCGGATATGTTTATGAGCCAGAAAATGGCGATCCAGATAATAATGTCGATGCAGGCACAGCTTTCGATAAACTTCCTGATAATTGGGAATGTCCAGTATGTGGTGCATCAACTGATGATTTCGAAAAAGAATAAACCTTTTTAACCTCAGGCTTATTCCTTTTTCGAGTAAGCCTGAATTTTAAACAGGGATGATCTGTGGGTGTTCCATTTCAAATAGATAAATATCGTCAAAAATTATCAGAGGCCCTGAATCAAAGAGGGGTAGAGCAAAATCTGATTTTAGATGCTTTGGATTTTGCCCATAAAGCACATTGTGGTCAGACGCGTAAATCCGGTGAACCATATATTATTCATCCATGCACAGTTGTGGATATATTATTGTATGACCTGGACCTTGTTTTTCCACACCTTTTGGCAGCAGCTTTTTTGCACGATGTTGTTGAGGATTTGGACGATATTACCATTGATCAGATTGAAAAATTGTTTGGAAACAAAGTATCTGAAATTGTTGATGGATGTACAAAATTGCGTCGGTTTCGTATGCCAACAAATACATTGAAAGACTTAACTCACAGTAAAATATTTTTAACAGCATCCAGGTGTCCTGAAATTTTTTTGGTGAAACTGGCAGATCGCCTTCACAATTTAAGAACGTTAAAAAGTCTGCCGCATCCAAAACGTCAGAAAATTGCCAGGGAAACTATTGATGTATATGCGCCCATAGCTTCAATACTCAATATACTCCATTTACGAAAACTTTTGTTTGATCAGGCACTCGCATTTATATTTCCAAAAAATACACGTAAAATCAGGAATATTCTGAAACGTGATGTCAATATTGATGAAGTTCAGACCATTAAAAAAACATTGGAACAGGCGTTTAAAAAAGAATCCATGAATGTGACCATTCGCGTTTGTCATAAAAACATGGAATCTTTTTATAATCCTGTTAACAAAACGCTGTCTATCAATAATGCTGAAAATGTGATTGATTTTCATATTATTGTTCATACGGATAATACATTGGATTGTTATAAGGCATTGGGTGTTGTTAATTTTGAATTTAGACCGGTTCCCAGAAAACTCAGAGATTTTATTGCCAATCCCAAATCAAATGGATATCAAAGTATTCATGTCAGGCACAATTTATTTGGTAGAAACTATTTAATGATTATTCGAACACCGCAAATGGATAATCTTGCCAATCACGGCATATTGGATCATTGGCGTAAGCATGATAAACCATCAGATAGTTATATCAAATATATTCAGGAAGCTTTCCGAATGATTGGTGAATATGATGGTGCAGCAGCAGAGCGACGAAAAATTATTCAGGATTCAAAATCGGATGAAATGTATTTGTTTACACCGCGTGGAGATTCAATCAGTTTGCCATCAAAGAGTATTGTTCTTGATTTTGCCTATAAAATTCATTCGGATATTGGTCATGGATGTATTGGTGCTATTGTCAATGGAAAGCAGCTTTGTGTTGATGATGAATTGTCTGATGGTCAGGTGGTCAATATTGTGTCAGAAAAAATCCGCAAAGAACGTCCGCCTGAATTGGAATTCAAATGTCGCACACCCAAAGCACGTTCCGCAGTGAATAGTCAAAAAACGAATCGACTGAACGATTTTTCTGAGAAAATTGGCAAAGTTATTTTGAATCAACACATGGAAAAAAATAAACTGGATGTCGAACTGCTCAACACGCAACGCACTCAGTTAATATTGGATTTTTTAAATATAGAAAATATTCAAAAAGCGTATCGACGAATCGGTCAGGACAGGCTCTCTCCAAAAGAGCTTTTATACTATTTCGCAGAAAATTATTTGAATACTGCAATTAAAAAAGATAAAGACTTATTGGGAACAATTTCAGTGGACGCTTTGGATAATAATTTTTATAAATTTGCCCAATGTTGTAATCCATATCCTGGGGATGAAAATATTATTGGACTTTTAAGCAAACGTGGGGTATCTTTTCATTACAGAAATTGTAAAGAAATTGAAAAACAAAAAATATCAAAAGATAAATATTTAAATATTCAATGGATTGACTGTAAATGGCCATCAACTGTTTTTAGTGTTGAAATAAAAAAAATGACGGCATTGTCTATTATACGTGCTTTGGCCTCAGTTGAAAACAATCTGACAATTCACAAACTTGAAGAAAAGCATCGGGGGCAGCGACTTATTGTCGATCTTAACTTTGAAGTGAGCGGTCTTAAAAGAGCAAAACAGGTTTTTAGTGTACTTCCCAAAGGACAGATAACCATTAATCAATTTTATATTAAACATGCACAGGAATAATAAGCATTTCTGTGAAAAATTTTTTTAGCAAGAGGATCGTTTCAATGAAATATTTTCGATTAATTCTTATCGGATTCTGTTTTTTTATAGGATCTGCTTGTATTGTAATGAGTGCAGAAAAGAAATCGCAATTGATCTTTTCTGAAATGACTGTCAAACCAGATCAAAAAATAGAGATACCTGTTTTATTGAATAATGTACCAAATATGGCAGGAATCAAGTTGGCACTAAAGTTTGACAAGGATTTATTGTCATATGTAAAAAGTGAAAAAACAAAAACAACCGCATCACTCATGCATATCGTCAATGATAAGCATCCTGGAAAGCTTGTAATAGTGATGGCTGGTGCGCGCGGTGTTCCGGTGAATAACCAGTCTATTATGAATTTACATTTTAAGGTCAACAAAAATATTCCAGAAGCAGTTGATACAAAATTTACTGTGACGGAACTTCAGTTAATGAGTGATTCATTGAAAGAACTGGAATATGAATATAAAATATTTCCAATTCATATTCAGGCATCAAAAAAGATTAAGAAACAATCAGATAAAAAGATCGAAAAATCCAAACAGACTGGAAAGTCAGAAGCAAATGATGTCACACCAAAAGCACAAATAAAAAAATCATCAGAAACGCCTAAAAAGACATCTGATTCAAAAGAGCAGAAAGAAACTTCAGATGTCAAGCAGGAAAAATCCAAACAGATGCCAGAGAATAATTGATGACTGATCATCAACTTTTAAATGATCAGTCAATTTTTACATTTGATTGTCATCCGACAATATCTTGTTTTACTGATTGCTGCAACGATGTAGAAATGATTCTATATCCATATGATATTATTCGCCTGAAAAATCGTTTAAATATTGATTCAGAGACATTTCTTGAAACGTATACGCAAATAGAATTTGATGAAGGTGTCTGGTTTCCGCATTTGACATTAAAAATGGCATCAGACAATGCATGCCCTTTCTTAAGGACAGATGGATGTTTTGTGTACGAAGATCGCCCTTTTTCCTGTCGATCTTATCCCCTTGCGCGAAGTGTAAAAAGAGCATGTTCACCAGAAAATCAGGAAGCAAAATACTATCTGGTTCATCATAATTATTGCCGGGGACATGACGTTTCCAGGCAGTGGAATTTGTCTGAATGGATAGATAAGAGTGGTCTAAAAATATTTAATGAGATGAATTCGCAATGGATTTCCATTGATACGATCCTGAAAAGCTATCCTTTTGAAACAAGTGGTATGAATATGAATTTTTTTAGGTTGCTGTTTTGTGCATCATACAATCTGGATAATTTTCGTACGTTGATGAATCATTGTTTGACAGATGAAATGCATATTTCTAATGACTTCAAAGAAAAGGCCCACTCCTGTGATATTCATTTAATGCAGGTGGGATTTGCATTTATTCATTACTGCCTGACAGGGGAACCTTTGAAATAGGTTGCCCCCATCAAAAAACATCCGCCTCCGCCATCGCCGCCAGCATTTTGCCTTGATAGTTCTGTTGTTGCTGAAACGGGCACTACATATTGTCGTTCATTATCAAATAGATTAACAGCAGTCGTTGCCATATAATACTTTTGGCCAGATTCAAGGGATGAAATTTGTAAATGTGTACTCTCAACACCTGTTGTATAAGGTGTTAATTCTGATATACTGATAAATGGTTCCTGACTCAGGTATACATTGTAATAAGCCACATTTTTTTCAGGCTGTGCTGTTTTCCAGGATAATTCTATGGTCGTGCCATTGACTTGTGCTGTTAGATCAGTCGGAATCAGTGGAAGAAGTGTTGTTGATATATTACAATTGTTGAAATTTTCAGGATCCCATGCAACACAATACAAATAGCTGCCATTGGCTTGTTTTCCTGTTGGCACCATAGATGCCTGAAATGAACTCTCCAGATATGCATCAAATTGATTGGGATATGACAGCAGATGACAGGAGCGATCAGTTTTTACTGAATTATATGTTGTCATCGTGCCAAAATCAGATATACAGATTTGTTTACAGATGGCATTCAAATCAGGCTGATTATCTGGATGATCTGTTGCCAGTAAAAGTCCGCCACCATTTAATTTGAGGTTTTCATAATAATTTTCTGCCAATTCTTTACCAATGGTTTCCCAATTGCCCATCCAGTATGATGCCCGCATACGACCATCGCAAATAATTTGTCGGCTATCTTTTGAAAGATACCAGGCACTGATGGTATCAATTGCTTTTGGGTATTTTCCATCTTGTGTAGAAGTATCATAGACCCAGACCTGCTGATATTCGGCAGGGAGTTGTGTTAATCGCATGAACATTGATTCCACCTGATCTGAAGAGTCAAGATTATAATATATCACGTCAGCATCAGTTTGTAGTAAAGCGTTATAAATTTTGCGTGCATTGGAATCATATTCAGATCCATTCAAATTAACTAACAGGACGTTGTCTGGTTGGGCATTTAGTTGAAACCCGCCCGTATAAATATCTTCAGATTCTCCATTAATGCTATCCTGATCCTGATTGAGTGCATTACCAGCATAATCATAAATATCTGGACCCACTTGCAAACGATAGGTACCATTTATTTCCTGTTTTTCAAATGAGAAACGATAGGTTGTTTCACTGAGTTTTTCCGGCATATTTATTGTGATTGTCTGCCGATTAGGATTAAATAGTAATAAATCGTTATTTGTCAATAATTTGGATATGATTGGGACATTAAAATGAATATCTACATATGAAACGGCCTGATATGATATGATATTCGGTTCGTGAAACAATATTTTGGGGCCAGATTGATTTTCATACAAACTCATAATTTCTGCTTCCAAAAGATTACGATTATATAGTCTTAGCTCATCCAAAACAGCATTGGCAAATGGTTGATGCGCTTCTCCCTGCACAAGCATGCTGCCAACGATAACAGGAACTGATGACGTAAATAATTGTTGAACTGTTATTTGTTTTTCCTTTTCTTTTTGACCATTGAGATACAAAACAAGCTTACCTGGTTGAAACATGGCAACAACATGGTACCAGGTTTCTTTTTGCAATGTGGTATTGCTGATAATATCACTGGATTGCTGGCCATCCTCACTCACAGCAAAATACAGTCGATTTCCATTGGTTTTACCTAAAACTTTCATATAAAATGTATGTTTTAGTGTCAGTTGATCAGAACTTGTTTCATCATATCTTGAAATAATGGGCTGCCAGTTTTCAGGTTGCCGTGGGAGTTTTATCCAAAAGCTGATTGTTAAATGATCTACGAAATTGGATATACCTAAAGATATATAGTCATCAATGCCATCAAGATAAACACCTCGCGCTTTTTTTCCTTCAACAAATGTCAGATTGTCAGAAGGTGCCGCAGTTTGATCAGAGGGGCAGGCATCAATCCAGTCATTGTTAAATGAATAATAGCTCATACAACCATTGTAAAGGCTTGCATGTAAATCTGCTGTTATCAGTAAGAATAATGAAAGAATTAAAAATAGTATTCGTTTCATTCAAAACACCTATAATTTATTGGATTAATTTGTTTAATTGTTCAATGACATACTTATTATTATTGGATTGCTTATAAGCAATCCGAATGAATTGATCGGATAATCCATCAAAGTTACTGCAATTCCTTATTAAATATTTTTTTTGTGCCAGCCTGGCACAAACAGTTGATCCATTGATATGATCAGGCAGTTGAATGAGTATATACGGCGTGAAACTACTGAATATTTTAACACTTGGATAGCGGCTGAAGAAATCTTCAAAGCGTTGACGTTCTGTTTGAATATGTTGGATTATTTTTTCAATATGATCTTGTACAGCTAACATGTTATTAAATATATATTGCCCGGCAATTTGAGCAATGGTATTGATATGCCAGGGTTTGTCTGATTTTTTCAAAGATTGAATAATGTTAGGGGATGCCACAATAAAACCCAGTCTGAGTCCGGGAATAGCAAAAATTTTTGAAAAAGAACATAAAACAATGACATTTGGTAATGCAGATCGGATCATGGTTTCAAATTCATATTCTGGTGAAAACTGAAGATAAGATTCATCGATAATAAATCGCACGTCTGGATATGATTTACACCATGCCTTGAGTTGAACAAAGGGAATATAATGTCCGGTTGGGTTATTTGGGTTGCAAATAAAGACAGTATCAATACCATCCAAATTTTGATTGGCCAATGTCAGATGAAATTTTTTTGATGCTTTTGATGCAACAATCTGAACTTGTGAGCCATACCTTGTACATGAATCCATATAATCTGCATAGGTTGGTGCAATAATCAATACATTTTTTGAGTTCAGGATTTCGGGTAAAACATAAATAAAATCAGTGGTACCGGCACCGCAAGCAACCTGATCTTCATGTTTGTCAAAAAAAAGAGCAAATGTTCGGGTCAACGTTTTGCAGTCTACTTCGGGCAGACAATGCATTCGCTCAAGCCTGTCTCTGATATATTCCAATAAGCCGGGAGGGGATCCCAATGGATTGATATTACTACTCATATCAATAATGTCATCAATGGAACAATTGAGTTTTTTGGCCCATTCGTAAATATTTCCACCATGTCCATGTATCATAATTTTGCCTCTATATGAATTTAGATAAAAGCAGGACGTTCTTCAATTTTTCTTTTTGCCCAGTTTTGACGAATCACTTTTTTCTTTACCCGCTCGGACATTTTTTTTAAATCGTCTGCAGTGAGTCGTCCATCTTCATGTTCTTCAATATATAACTGTTCAAGCAATCGTTCGTACTGCTCCTGGACAATTATTTTGGTATTGTTGTAAATTTCAATTTTTATCTGTTTTTGATGATAGATATAATAATAAACCCATGCGCCAAGCGCGCCAATCAGCATTATGAAAAAAAACAAAGCAAAAATGAAATTTCTGTTTGCAATCGTTTTATTTTCTTCAAGACATTGTTGTATTACTTCATAATCATTATTTATTTCTTTTTGTGTGCCAACCAGTTTGGATATTTCTGTCTGACGATTTCGTGATGTTTTTGATGTAATTTTTTGAACCTGTTCATTCAGTTCTGCTATACGTTCTTTGATATTTTTTTGTTCATTTTTTATCTCAGCCAGAATTTGAATGCGTTGATGGGGAATTGTTTGGGAAGATATTGTGATCAAGGAGTTAGAAATTTTTTCAATGTCATCAATCAGCGTTTGAGTGAGTGATTTAAGTGATTGAGTAAATGTTTTCATTTCTTGTTGTAAAGGTTGTATGGTTTTGTTTAAATCATCCTTATCTAGTTTATTTTCGGATAAATCATCAATCATTTGGATAATTCGACGTGCGCCTGCTTTGGATGCTTTACCTTTGAGCATGTTATACATATCAGTTTGTTTATTTTGAAGTGTATTCAAAGAATCCATAACTTGTTGACGTACACCAGGATTTGAATTCATTGCAAAATAGAACGCATCTGTTCGATTAAAAGTATTGGCCAGCAGTATATCTTTTTGTATTTCTGCTGAAAGATGAAAAGGCATGTAAATCAAACTGACAATTATCAGGATTTGGAAAAAAAAAGTTGTTGATTTTTGCATGTTCATGATCTCCTTGATTTTTATTTATCTTTCATAAAAACGATTCATATGTCAAGAATAAGTTTTAATGATGTGGAATAGATTTGAATAATTATTATGAAATAAAAACTTGAGGGGGGTTAGGGGGGTGTTATGCGTTGGTAATTCTAATACGAACACCCCCCTAACCCTAACCCCCCTCAAGGGGGAATTCGGACTCGGCAAAGTGTTAACTACTTTTCAGCAAATATGAAGGATGCCAAAAAATCTTTACATGGCATACACAAGACATGGCCTTTCATCAATTTTGTTCGGGGGACGCAAAGCGTCCCAAATGCATTCCCACGCAAAGCGTGGGAATGGGGATCTTGAATGTTTTCATTATCTTACAAAATACAAAACTTGTAGAACTAAGCGGGCATAATCTATAAAATTTTTGTTTTTCCGAAACATAAACATTTGAATAGATAATGTAACATATTTATTGCTTGTTAGCAAAAATTTTAATTGACTGAACATTGGAACATTGCTAACTCATTATTATCTATTGATTCGATAGTTGCTAAGGAATGCTCGAAAAATAAGTTCCCCATTTAATTTATTGAATTCCTATTTTTGAACCTGGATTACGCTGAAGAAGATGAATAAGATGAATTAAAAGTGTTTGATTTTATCTTATTCATCTTCTTCAGCGTAATCCAGGTTCAAAATGAATAGAATTGACTCTTTCAGAAATGAGGAACTTATTTTTTGAGTTTTCCTAAGGATATGGTATCTATGGAATTGAGGGCTTTATTGCTTGACAATGTAATGATTCATTGGTAAAAATTAATAGTATGTAATTCTTAAGTGTCTTATTTTTCAGGGTTTGCATAAAAATTGAGAATTGAGCAATCAATATTTTGCTTTTTTAACAGACTTAAAATAAAAGCAATTAAATAAACAGGCCAAAATCCATGATGAAAAAAATATTCAGGTGTATTATCAATTTTAATAAAAGATCTTTGCTCATTATCAGTTTACTCATCATGATTACGATTTTTTTTCTGGGAAACAGGATGTTTTATTCGATTAAATCCGGTGAGGCAGGCGTTTTGTGGAAGCGTTTTTCAGGAACTCAAGTGGATTATATTTACTCGGAAGGCTTTCACGTGATTATTCCCTGGGATGAATTGTTTATTTATAATATTCGAATTCAGGAAATCTCTCCTGAAATCAATGTATTGACCAAAACCGGGCTTGGGGTTGATTTGTTTTTGTCCATTCGATATGCACCAAAATATCAGTTATTGGGCTTACTCCATAAATATGTGGGTCCAGACTATGCCAACAAAGTGATTGTCCCTGAGATTGAAGCTGTTTTACGTGAAATTATCGGAACAATGGGATCAGAACAAATCTATACCACAGGGCGGGCTGTCATAATTGAAGCCATCAATGAGGCAATTGAACAGGTTGCCCAGCGCTATATTCAGGTGGACGATGTTCTCATTAAACGCATTAAACTTCCCCAAAGCGTTGCAAAAGCCATTCGATATAAGATTGAGCAAAAACATCTTGTTGAAGCCCATGCTTTTATTATTGAAAAAGAAAAAAAAGAAGCAGAACGAAAAAGAATAGAGGGGAAAGGGATTCATGATCAACTGGAAATCATTGCCAAAGCCCTTCCTGATGGAAAAATTTTGAAATGGAAAGGCATTCAAGCCACAGAAAGAATTGCAGAATCAGAAAACGCTAAAGTGGTTATCATTGGCGGTGGTGAAGATGGTTTGCCCATTATTCTGAATACTGAGAATGGTCATCCTGGCCAAAACCCATCTCAAAAAAATAAAATCAAATGATCAAAAAATACATCATCATATTATTATGCATACTTTTTGTTGGTGCCTGCAAAAAAGACACTGTATCAGAAAGAGTTCAGCGAATAAATACATCTACAGACATTCATATTGCAATTATTGATTCATCAAACACACCTTCACGATTTGTCGATGGTGTTAAAATGGCCATTCAGGAGTTAAATGACAGTGGCATAACAGGCAAACCGATTAAAGCCATTTATTATGATGATCAGGGATCACTGGCCAAAGCCCAGAAAATTGCATGGAAAATTGCGGATAACCCGGATATTATTGCTGCTGTGGGGCATTTTTCTTCAACAATTGCCTTATCTGTTTCTATAACGTATGAGAACAACGGCATTATTTTTATCACACCAACAGCCACGATCACTGATTTAATCCGGGATAACAATACCTATACATTTAGAAATATACCATCAGATAAAATTATGGGCCTTGAAATGGCCAGATTTGCCAGTCGAAAAAAATTAAAACGAATCGCCATTATTTATGAACGAGAATCACCTGGCAAAAGACTGGCTGAAATTTTTCAAAAAGATGGCGATCAGTTGGGAATGAAATTTCCATCTGTAAAATCGTATTCTCCCTGGACAATGGATTTCAGACCCTTGATTTCTGATTTACGCAATGTGTCCTTTGATGCCCTTCTGATTTGCGGAAATCTGCCAACATCTGCATATATTATCAAGCAAATTAGAAATATGGGAATACATGTCCCCATTATTGGCAGTGATGCAATGGATTCCATGCAACTTTTGAATATAGCGGGTAAAGCCGCTGAAGGTGTCAATATTCCAACAGTTTTTGATCCAAAAATCCCCCATACAGTGACCCGATATTTTGTTGAAAATTTTGAATATTTTTATGGCTTTGAACCAGATACCCTTTCTGCTCAAGGATATGATGCCATAAAAGTCCTGGGACATGCCATAGAAAAGGGGGGGGCATCAAACCCCATTGTGATCAGTACCAATTTGAAATTCCTTAAAAACTGGCATGGTGTTACAGGTTCTTACTCCTTTACCCAGCGCGGAGATATCATTGATAAATCAATTTTTTTTAAATCGGTTGTGAATGATAAATTTGTTTTTGCTGAACGTGTACTGGATAAAAAGACTGAAATTGTCGCTCCTGTAAAAGATATGGCTTTACGACTTCCCGTAGATCAAATTTCAACGATTGATCCCATTCACATATCCAATCCAGTATCTATTGAAATTGTTGAACAACTTTTTTCAGGCTTAACCGATATCCATCCAGAAACCGGTGTACCTGTTCCTGAACTAGCCACGCATTGGCAGTCAAGCCAGAATTGTAAGAAATGGATTTTTTATTTGAGAAAGGATGCCTTATGGACTGATGGGAGTCCTGTCACTGCATATAATATTCAAAAGACAATTCAACGCAACCTGACCACCAGCTCCAAATCCGGTAATGCGCATCTGTTATACATTATCAATCATGCAGATGAAATCAGTGAGGGAAAACATAAAGATTTTTCAAAACTGGGTATAAAAGTATCTGATCCTTATCAAATTGAATTTGAACTGAATCAAAGTGCTGCTTACTTTCCGAAGATCGCCGGCTTATGGATGTTTCGACCCTTACCGATGAAAGCCATCAATGAATATGGAAATTTATGGACAGAACCTTCAAATATTCAAACCAGTGGTCCCTATGCCCTTCATACATGGGATAAAGGGACACAGATGATTTTGCACAAAAATAAACGATATTATGATTCAGATAGTGTGAGCATTCCTGAAATTCATTGCTATGTTATCGCTGACCCGGTATTAAGTTTGTCCATGTATTATAATCAGGAATTAGATATGATTGGCGGTCATTTTTCCCGTATACCTGAAAAGAACATTGGGACGATTTCGCAAAACCCATATCTATTAAGGCATTATCTTGAATCTCCAGTTCAATGCTCAAATGCATTTATATTTAACCTGAAAAAAAGTCCTGTAGATAATATACTGATAAGAAAAGCAATTGCTTTTGCCAGTGATCGTCATTTACTCCTTCAATCTTTAGAATCAGCACCTGTAAAGATCTTAGAGACTTTCACGCCAGGCTCAATTTATCATCTGAAAACCATTCCGACCCATAAAAATGTGTTTAACCCACGAAAAGCAGAACAATCTTTAAGTGAAGCCGGCTATCACAATGGTATTAACTTTCCTAAAATTTCAGTAGCTTATGTCAAGACCCCCCTGACTCAACAATTGACGTTATCGTTCAAAAGAATATTAAAATATTATTTGAATATCGCTGTGGATCTGCATCCGCTAAAAAATGAAGATGATATCAATATTTTTGAACAATGCGAGATTCGACTTGTTAGAAAATGCGCTGAGTACCCTGATCCTTCATGTTGGCTGAATTCACTTCAAACTTATGGTATTATGCACTCAAAATTTACACGATTGTTAGACAAGGCATCACAAACGTCACAAATGGAACAACGAAAACAATTATATTTGGCGGCAGAACGATTTGTCATTGATGATCTCTGTGCGATTATTCCCATTTATCAGGAAAAAGAAAGAATACTGGTTCATCCGAGAATTAGTGGCTGGTACCATATGGCATTTGGCGGACAGCATATGTGTCATTGGTGTTTAGCGGACGATTAATTCTTTCGGGTGTCAGCAACAATCAAAAATGACCCCACCCAACAATAAAAATGGAACCAGTATTTTTTTGCATCCTTCATTCTTCAGTTAACACTTTTATCAAATCATAATGTTCTTTGAAAATTTTTTTTTAATTTTTTTTAAATCAGGTGTCAGATTTTTAATTTTTTTGTGTCTATTTTTCAGAAAGAGTAAATGCTATTCTTTTTTGAACCAGGATTACACTGAAGAAGATGAATAAGATGAAATGTGACACTTTTAATTCATCTTATTCATCTTCTTCAGTGTTATGTTGTGAGTTTGATTAACCTATTGAAATATAGATAAATATAGCCAATTCGGCCATGTTTAAAATTCCTAATATTAACAGATAGTTGTATTGACCTATA
>Ga0272440_1000825_pt1 | contig 26079 bp, 3 predicted proteins | sample SSMMMBAug17_FD_192440 | JGI IMG/M metagenome (GOLD analysis project Ga0272440, IMG submission 192440) | Marine sediment archaeal communities from Little Sippewissett salt marsh, Falmouth, MA, United States - SSM-MMB-Aug17 | ecosystem: Environmental > Aquatic > Marine > Wetlands > Sediment ...
TAAATGGGGAACTTATTTTTCGAGTTTTCCTTAGCCTGACAGCTATGGGGCATACGCCACTTTGTTATCAATTAGAGCAAAGCATGTGCCACATGCAAAAACTGATATAACCCTTTGTTATTACGCAATAATCGATCAACAAGATACGCATTGTTATAAATTAATCTATCAAGTATCGTATCAATATTGACCGTATAAACCGATGAATATTGATAATATGTTTAATTTATTCAAAAATCATAATGGGCAAAAAAGCCCGATTTTGTCTCTTCCTTAAACATTTTTTTTTGTTGCATAATTAATGATTACAAGTTAAGAATGGAAAACTTTGATAGTAAGTTCCCCATTATAGTGTAAATACGCAGCATGCTGTGGGGGCGTATGTCATTGCCGTCAGGCTAAGCAAACCCGCTCGTTCCCACGCTCTGCGTGGGAACGCATCCTGGACGCTCTGCGTCCTGTGTATTGGGCGACCGAAATACGAGCACAGGGGACGCAGAGCGTCCCATATGCATTCCCACGCAGAGCGTGGGAACGAGATTCGCCCTACATTGAAATGCATGAAGGAAACAACTATGTCAATAAACATAAACACCCTGGCTGCCAATTTTGATGCAGGCGTTAGCAATTATGCACTTCATGAACTTAAAGAAATTTCAACCGCATTAAAACCCATACAATCTGCAAAATTGCCTCCGCTTTTTCAGCCAGAACCTAAAGTAATTGTTCGGTTGGATTATCTTACCCGAAAATTACATGTTTTGAATGGTGGACGTCCATCAAAAATACTCGTTGATTATGTGCATCGGAATCTAACTTCAAAAAAAGACCTTTCTCAAAATAAAAAAAAGAAACAATTTCCCAACAATCAAAATGCCACAAAATTATTCAATCGGTATCGTCAAATTGCCGAAGAAGATGCCCGACAATTGGGACTGGAAGGTTCAGATTTTCATGATTTTGTCCTTGCAGGCGCTTGCGCAAAAAGTGGAGATACTGTTGCGCGTCTGTTTAATCGAAACTATCGCAATACTTATGAATCCCTAAAGATACAAACCGAACAATTTGTTGCCCATCGAAGATCCTTGTTTCTAAATTATGCAAGTGTATTGTCTGGTGCTGAACTCAGGATGTTTATATCCCTTATTGCAAAAGCTTCAGATATGGTCGAAATCATTATTCAGATTATGGATCGTCTTGATGATAATACGCGATTCATATTTCTTCAGGAAACCATCCGACAAAAACAGATTCATTTGATTCCCTTTTTGAAAATTGCGGAGGATGCCATTAATGGGGACTATTTAGAACAATTGTTTGGTATCATGTCTGGGCTGTCTGATGAAGATCAGAGCCGGTTTTTGTCTGCAATAACCAAAGCACCTGATAGTAAAGTGATGATTCGCATGATTAAGTTTATTCAAACGCTTTCAGCAACTGAAAGGTCTCAATTGTTATTACTTGCACAAATTCCTGATAAGTCCGATTTTTATTTGCTATTTAATGCATTCGAAACCATTGCACAAAAAGAGGTACGATCTCATGCGTTGGATATTGCGTTCAATTTACCGAACAAAGATATCTTAAATTATATGAAAGCACTGGCGCATTCTGAAAAAATGCGCGATCTCATAATGACAGGTCTTGACCGCATTAAAAAAGAAGACGATATATCGAATGTACTGTTTTTAGCTGCCTGGCATCCAAAATATTTTGAGAAAGTTATTCCTTTTGAACGTTCCATCACAAATAATGATGTTCGAACATCATTTCTAAATGTCGCAGTCAATGCAGACAATTTGTTGAGTGACTTTTTACATTTGTATTCAGGATTCAAACCTGATCAGCGTCATACCTTTTTGAATGCCGCAGAAAAGAATATTGATGATTTGTATGCGTTTTTTACCCAGGTTGAAGAAACTAAAGGCTATGACCGATTGCGTTTTATTTCAAAAGCTTCACAATAAATGATTATTTTTTTTATATTTACTAAGAGGTGTGGTAAATGTTTACTTATATCGTTGGGGCAATAGGACTTGTCATACTGATCTCAATGCTGATCATTGGAATACTTATTTATCATGCAATCAAGTCACGTCACAGAATACTTTTACTAAATAAAAAAATAGAAGATCTTCAAACCCTTTTCTCTGAAAGTAAAGCCGAACTTTCCCTGACAAACGAACAAATGAAAATTGAATTAAGCGAACGAAAAAAACGAGTTGAAGAATACTATCAAGTCAAAAATGAGCTTGCAGACAGAAATAAAAACCGCCTGAATTTTTTAAGAAATGTGGGGCATGAAATACGTACCCCTCTAAATGCAATTAATGGAATGTTAACCCTTTTAATCGAAACGCCGGTGTCAAAAGAACAGCAGGAATATCTGGAGATTGCGCGTCATCACTCAAGGGAAATGCTGACATTTTTAAATGATATCAATGATTTTTCTGATATCAAACGCGGCGTGGCGGTTCGGGTTGCCCACTTATCATTCAGCCTTGAAGAAACATTGAAAAACCTTCATATACATCTTGGTCAAAAGGCAAAAAAGAAAAATATTACATTTGACTATACGATATCGGACAATGTTCCTGATTATCTTTGTGGTGATCCCATCAAGCTAAGAAAAATTTTATTCAACTTAGTAGATAATGCCATCAAATTTACACAACAGGGAAATATTCATATTCATGTTGAACCCATTATGGAGACAGATGATCGCCTGACTCTGGAATTTCAAATAAAAGACACAGGCATTGGTATTTCAAAAAAGGTCGAACATTTTTTGTTTCAAACAGTGTTTAGTCAAGCAGATACATCCATGTCTCGTGAAAATGCAGGACTGGGTTTGGGACTTGCAGTATCAAAAGAACTGGTGCATTTGCTATGTGGAAAAATCTCATTCCAGAGCGAAGAAAATAAGGGCACAACATTTATTTTCACTGCTGTTTTTGAAAAATGTCCGCAAATGGATGATTCATCGTGTAAATCTCAACGATCTGAAAGAATATATAAGACCTTTTCTTTTACCGATTTGAAAATTCTTCTGATTGAATCACATCCCATTCGTATCAAGCTGATCAAAAGAATTTTAACTCAGATCGGATGCCAGGTAAGCACATCAAATGATATAAATGAAGCCATTCAAAAATATAATACTTCTAACTATCAGGCCATATTGATCTCTATATCAAAAAAACAAATGCCAGATGACAAATGGATCAAGGCATTTTTAAAGAGTGAATTTGCAAAGACGCCAATCATTGCACTTTCCAGGCATATACCTGACAAAGTTTGCCGAAAAAATTTCCAGGAACTTCCTATTGCAGAATGGCTTGAAATTCCAATTAATGCCAGAGATTTGATTGATTGTATTGAGACAATTTGTAGATCTTCCGGACAAAACCCTTTTGAAAAAAAGCGACCATTTAAACCCATTGACGATATCATTGATAAAGAACAGGCAATAAAGCATCTTGGAGATGAAGACGTATTCAATGAAGTGCTGAAAGTGTTTATTGATGACCTTCCTGATTTGATTCAAAAATTTAATAATGCTGTGAAGCAAAATAGTTTTGATCAGATTTGCATGAATGCATTATCTCTTAAATCCTCGGCTGCAACGATCATGGCCGGTGAAATCAAAAAAATTGCTTTTGATCTCGGGGTTGCCGGTAATGAAGGGAATAATGAGCAAGTCAAAATTTTATTAACAGCCCTTGAAAAGGAAATTGACAGTTTAAAACAGGCATACTATCAACACATCGAAAACTTTTAAAAATTTTTTAAAGTATCCTGCTTTAGATATGACCTGAAAGGACACAAGTATTTGCTATGAAAATCATATCACCATCAAAAACAAAAACAGTAAAAATTATTTGTCCATCATGTAAAAAACGTTTTTATGCAACTTTTTCTTTGATTCAACCCAAAGCAACAGGAACGGGTAAGGTTGTAACGCGATGTTTATATTGTAAAGGATTAAGTTTAATTGAAGTTCCCAATAAATACATCAATGAAGCCCGATTCAAAAAACAAATTCAACGTATCAGGAAACAATTCAATATTGTATAAGACATGCAATGAACAACGATATGAAAACGATTGAAAGGGCGAACCTGATATTCGCCCTCGGACAATAAAAGAAATAACATCATTTTTCATTCGTGTTTGAAATCCATCCCAGCACGTAAATAACATCACGCAATCCAATACGCCCATTACCATCCATATCCAACGAATAGCAGGTATCTTCACGAACACCTGCAACCACTTGCAAGCCTTCAATTACTTTCAGCAGTGTTAATGGGGGCAGAACAGTCATATCTACGCCGATTTTATTTTTAGTCAATAAATTTAAAAATAAAGCGTCATGAGAATTGTTCTTATCAGGATAATAAACAACCGGAGCATTTTCTGGAAAAACTGCCACAATATAATCAGAAGCAGGGAGTAATTGATCGATGGTATATTTTCCATTCATATCTGAATAAACTTCATATGTCTGCGTATTTAGCACTGCAACCACTCTGGCACGAAGGTTTTTATCACACTGTGTTGAAATCGTACCAGAAATTTTTCGAAGTGTCCGCAAGTAAAAATCAATATCTGTGCGGCCAGTTTCAATTCGAACAGGTGTTAGGTCCAGATCTGCCCGATTGTAAGCCTGATAGGGATAATTCGATGTATCAATTTCAACAATATAGCCATTTTCAGGTTCAGTTACAGGTGTTAATTCGGTAATTGTATATCTTCCATTGGCATCACTTAAGGCGCTGTTTTGATCCTTTGAAATGTCTGATCGGGCATTTACCCGAATGCCTGCCAGTTTTATGTTATCTGTTCGGTAGACTGTACCTGCAATAATGCCCCGCGCATTGGCAATTCGATCCAGAATAATATCGATTTTTTGAACTGGCGGATGTATGGGTTCCACCAGGCTCGCTTTTTGAAATCGTGAAACAGAATATAAGGGATTGACGTTCCCTATCTGGCTGGGATCAGGAACAGCATAGTAATAGTCTTTTAATAATGTCTCAGACCATACAGAGATCCGGTAATCATCAGCATTTTTTAAATGAATGAGTGAATAACATCCCTTTTCATCTGTCATAGCACTCATACCAAACATGGCATTTTCAGAATACACATCAACTTGAATCCCAGGAATTCCAGATGCTGGATCTCCAGAAACTGCGAGCACACATCCTTGAACGCCAATTTCCAATGCCCGCTCCAGGATAAAATCAATATTTGCCAGATCATTTTCTTCAGTTGATAATGTATCTGCCTGATCCACACGTTCTTTCTGATTATAGTATTGATAAAAGTACTGTGTTTCTCCATATGGCGGCCAGGCTGAAACAATGAGCTGATTGGCTTTTGGAAGTCCATCCAATATATAATGCCCATTTAAATCAGAAACTGTACTTGTCAAAAGCATCCCTTCTTTCCAGACTTCCAAAGTATAATCCGAGAGTCCCAATCCAGATTCTTTGGTCATCACCCTGCCCATTATTTTTCGTGATTTAATCCAGATATAATTGGCTTTTTCAGTTGTTTTGGAACCATCTGCACCAAAGGCAGTCAAACGAACAGTATAAATGCCCGGTGTATTGTAGACATGTTTTGGATTGGCAATCGTGCTGGATGTACCATCGCCAAATCCCCATTCATAGCGGGATACATTTCCCTGTAGCTGCGCAACAAAAGACACTTCAAGGGGCGCATAGCCTTCCCTGGAATCGGTTGTAATAAAATTAACAAAAATTGAACTCACGCGCCGGACTGTTATCGTAAAAGATTCGGAGATCTCTGCCAGACCATCACTTGCGGTTACTGTATATATTTGTGTACCCGATTGGTTGGTAATTGCGGTCAATCCGATCTTTTTGGTAGAAGCATCTATTGATGCATTGACTATGGCACTTTGTTCTGGAAATATGCGATACGTAACATTCTGATCCTGTTCATCAGAGGGGATCGAACTGGAAAGCACTTCTATCCATTGGGTTTGTGTAAAATTTTGTGCCACACTGATATTTGTCTGGCTCAATGAAAAATAGGGCGGATCATTCACTGGCTCAATATGGATTGTCAAAGCTTTTTCATATTGTGCCATATAGCGCTGGCCATCATCAGCGATAACAGTAACAACCTGCGTTCCATTGGCATTGGCAATGGGAGATATGGACATATTGCCACTATCCTGATCCAATACAATATCCACAATATTGGGTGGTTGGGTCCGATAGCTGAATCGGATGACCTGGCTTTGTTCATCAGGGGAGATTGGATTGAGTTGACATGTTATTGTTTGTGTTTCAGTGAAATCTTCGGTCAGTTCGAGATTTGTTTCGCTCAACTGAAAAATAGGCGGATCATTGATCGGATCAACAGTCAATGAAAATGTCATTTCTGTCGTATTGTTTTGATCCTGACCATCATCAGCAATTACTGATATCATTTGTGATCCATTTGCATCGTTTATACTTTGAATGTCAATCAATCTGTTTTGCTGATCTATAGTAACATTTGCAAGGGCAATACTTGATGGCTTGAGCGTGTAAGTAACTGTTTGCTCATCTTCATTGGAGGGCGTTAATCCGGGTATAACAAGAATATTTTGCTTTCCGCTGAAATCTTCATCAAGATTCACTGCATATCTGCTTAAGGTAAAAAGCGGCGGATCATTTTCTGGAAGAACAGTTAATGTCAATTGCTGTTCATATGATGAATTGATATCTTCAAAATCTTTTGCAGTTACTGTAAATATTTGTACGCCATATTCATTATAAATACTTCGAAACGTAATTTTGCCAGTGATATCATTAATATGAACAAAGGCAAAAGGCGTTTCTGAAGGTGACAGGTCATATCGAATAGAATCATCTTCCTCATCTGAGGGTGCTGCAATATTGATAATTTCAACAATTCGGTCACCTTCGAAATCCTCAACAACAGTCAATGCATTGGTTGATAATGCAAAGGCAGGTGGATCATTTACAGGTTGCACAACGATCGTAAAAGGCTGTAAAAACTGAGAATTTTGGTCCTGACCATCATCAGCAACAATCAAAAAACTGCCATTGCCATTCTGATTTTCAAGGCTTTGAAAACTGATCCAGCCTGATTCATGATCTACATGAATATCCACAAAATCGCAGGTTGAAGGCGACAGATGAAATGCGACAGTTTGGGATATTTCATCTTGCGGCACATTAATCATTTTCCAGGCCAATGTCTTGATTCCTGAAAAATCCTCATCAAGAATTATTTCGCTATGTTCCAATCGAAATTCAGGGATATCATTTACTGGTGTAATATTGATAATCAGGTTTTGTGCGAATGTATTGCTGATAGACTGATGATCGTTGGCAGTAATGGTTATACTTTGACTGCCATTGGCGTTGGGTAAGGATGTTATTGTCAACTGACCGGAATCTGAATTAAAAGAAAATTGTGAAAGATCACAATTTTTGGGTTCAATATCATAGCTGACAACCTGATCCAGTTCATCAGGAGGAATTTCACCTGGTTTGATATTGATTGTCACCGGGTGATTAAAATCTTCAAATAAATTGACCGATGGGGGGTCTAACGAAAAAACCGGCGGATCATTCAGTGATTCCACTTTTACAATAAAATTGGATGTTGCAAGATTGTTTGTTTCTTGATGATCATCAGCAGTAATTTTAAAATCCTGATAGCCATTTTTATCGGGATATGGTCGCACTTCAATTGTGTTTGCATTGGAATCAACGTAAATATCCACAAAATCGGCTTGTTTGGGTGTCAGATTATAGCTCACAGGACCACTTTCACCCGCAGATAGTATTTCAGGAATAATCCTTACAATTGTTGTTTTTGGAAAATCTTCCTGTATGATAATCTCAGTTTCAGATAATGAAAAAAGCGGCGGGTCATTAACTGATATTACAGTTATATCCAGGTATTGAAAGGCTGTATTGTTTGTTGACTGCATGTCATCTGCAGTAATTTTAAATCGGTGATAGCCATGTTGATCTGCTTTACTTTTTACTTGAATGTCACCATTCGTAGATTCAATGGAAATATCAATAAAATCAACTTCAACTGGCATAATGTTGTAACTCACAACTTGAGTCAGTTCATCGGAAGGCGTGTCCTTGGCACGCGCATGAATCGTCGTTGTCCCTGAAAAATCTTCATAAAAACTGACAGCTTTTTGCGACAGGGTAAAGTGGGGGGGGTCATTTTCTGGGGTCACTTCTAAAGTAAAACTTTTGGTGTCTTGATTGTTGGAATCGCTGTGATCATCAGCGATAATTGAGATACTGGCATTTCCATTGCGATCTTTTAAACTATTGATTGAAACCGTGCCTGTATTTTCATTAATGCTGATATCCGCAAAATCAACTGTTTTTGGAGACAGTCTATAGGTAACAACTTGATCTGATTCATTTGATGGCACAGTATCCTTTGTAATTGTAACCATTTCAGTAGATGTAAAATCCTCCACAAGTAGGACTTCAGTGCGATCAATGTGAAAAGAAGGCTTATCGTTCACCGAATACACATTGATATCCAGTTGCTGTGAATAATCTGCGTTTTCATCCACTTGACTTTCATGTGCAGTCAAGGTGAGCGTGGCTTGTCCAAAGAGATCTTTGATGGATTTAAAGGTCAACTGGCCGGATTGTTCATCAAGATGTATCTCAACAAAACTTAATGATTCCGGAGCAATGCTGTATGAGACCACCTGTTCTTGTTCATCTGGCGGCTGTTCCATTGGGTCAACAGTTAAAGTAATGGTTCCAAAATCTTCCTGGTTATTAATGGATTGTGCACTTAATGTAAATCTGGGCGGAGAATTAACATCAAGAACAGTCACACTGAGTTGCTGCATAGATACTGCAAATTCTTGAGCATTTTCTGTGGCAATAACAGTCAAGGTTTGAGCACCATTTTGATTGTGCCTGGGGAGAATCTCAATGATATTTTGAAGCTTGTTCAGGTTTATTTCCAAGAGGTCTGAATCCATAGGCGTGATAGAATAGGTGACAGATTGCGCCTTTTCATCTTCTGGGATGGATGAAGGTTCAATATGAATGGCAATGGGTTGTGCCTGATTTTCCTGACATTGTACCACATGTTCAGATAATTGAAAATCCGGTGGATCGTTAATACTTTTAACTTGTAAAATAATGGTATCTGTCGCTGTTATCTGTGGATCGGTATTATCCACAGCAAACACTGTAATTTCTTGCGTACCATTTTTGTTTGCAATACTTTTAATTGTCACAGTACCGGTATCTGAATCAATGGAAATATCGGCAATGTCTATTTGTGTGGGTGATAAGCTGAAACTGGCGGAACGATTCGGATGATTGGTATCAGTTTCGATGATGACTTCAACCTGTTCTTCCTGCGGGAAATCTTCATCCAATTGAACAATATCGCGCATCACTTGAATTGACAGCGGGGGCATTTTTTCAAGGACATGCAATTCAAATGATGCAGTTGCAGTATTATGAAGCAACTGGCTGTCATCTGCTGTCACTACAAAGGTGGTTTTACCTGTTTCATTGCTAATACTGGTTATGGTGATAATACCTGAATTTCTATTAATATCAACATTGGCATACGTAACTGTTGGAGATAATCTAAATACAAGGGTTTCAGATTTTTCATCATCAGGGATATTTTCAAAATGCGGCGTTATAGTAATTGTATCCTCAAAATCCTGCTCTAAACGAACCTTTGTTTTATCCAAATAAAATGAGGGGGGATCATTGACAGGCAATACATTTATTAACAAAGACCGATACACCCGATTATTTTCTGACTGATGATCATCTGCCCAGATATCAACACTGGCCGAGCCATTTTTATCCTGAATGCCTGTAATGGTTAGTTGTCCTGTATCAGAATGAATAGACAAATTGACAAACTCAATCTGGTTCGGCGATAGATAATAATGAACAGATTGACTGGTTTCATCCGGAGGAATCAATCCTGGAATGACATTGACATAGGTTTGTGTAAAGTCTTCATTGACAGAAATTTCTGTTTGATCCAGTTCAAATATGGGTGGATCATTAACAGGCACTATTGTAATGGGAATTGTCTGGCTTGCAGTTGCATTCTCTAATTGAAGGTCATTTGCTTTGATTTCGATTGCTTTCATACCATTCATGTTTTCAATGGCATTTATGGTCAATGTGCCATCATGAGCGTTCATTTGAGTATTAAAAAGACCATTGGTTGCAGGGATAATATAGTAGTTAATTTCCTGAGTTTGTTCATTGTCAGGTACAGGATAAGGCGTAACCTTGATTTCAACAGGACCATCAAAATCTTCAGGAAGTGTCAATTGTGTCAGGTCACACGCAAATGCAGGCGCATCATTGACAGATTCAACAGTGACTTCAATCACAATAGTATCAGATAATGGTTCAACAGCAGTGTCTTGAACACCAACAATCCATTGATCATTTCCAAAATAATTTGCATCAGGTGTATAATGCAAGGCGGCAGACCGAGATTCAGTAACAATCACTTTTGCTGTGCCATGTTCAGGAGGTGTCAAAATCAACCATGTCAGGACATCATCATCAGGATCAACTGCCGAAATAGTGGGTACAGACCAGGGCGTTGGGTTTAAATCTTCACTGACACGACGATAAATGGGACCGCTCAAATTCATGACAGGCGCTTTGTTGATTCGGATAACATTAAAAGTGATCGTATAACTGGTCTCGCTCCATCCCAAATCACTGTCCTGCACCTGAAATTCAAATGAGGCATAATTCATACCACTTTCATCAAAACCCGGCTGAAAGATCAATTGATTTATAACAGCCACATCAAAGGTTTGCATATTTTCAACATCTAAAGTGTGATATATAAGGCGTCCATGTTGAGGAAGTCGTGTGATTCGGATTGCTTGAAAGGTATCATAAGGATCATCGTCAGAAAATCCAAAATCATTCACAGTACAGGCGTAAGATTCATTTTCCATCATGGATATGGTTTTGTTTGCCCCTGATGGCAAATGATTGGCCAAATCGTATTCATATGCAGTAACAATGTGTGGATCAATGGCATTACCTTCAAAAGAATTGTCTTGCAAATCCACGCGCCCCATAGAAAACCATTGATCATTAGTGTCTTTATAATCGCCCATAAAATATTTTTCATTGGCTGATTCCGGAATATTGTCATCCGAGTAGACTGCAAGAATATCGCATGCCATATCTGAAATGCCGGTTTGTTCAATTTGCCAGTATCGATTCAATGGTGTCAGTGCATTGGCTGGTTTGCTGGCAGAATAGGGCGCAGCGTGGAGGCTGATATCCATATGTGCCTGCGCCTCAATTTGTGCGGATTGGATATCAAGTATTAAAGACATAAAATTTGTATGGCCCAGTGGAAATGTACATGTGCGTGTATTATCAAGATACTGACGCACTTTACCGGTATCTTCAGTGACAAGAAAGGCATTTTGTCCAAGCACTTTCACAGTGGCATCAGGCCCAAGACTCAGGTTTTGTTTGCCCAATTGGAGTTTACCATTGATTAACGTCAGTCGGCCATTAATTTGCCTGTCAGAATTCAAATGTATGGTGCCCGAACCATTGATAATGAGATTGAAAGGGCCATCATCAGCCGGAAATTCTTGGGCAGTCGTATAATCAGTGTCAATGGCATACTCAAGGGCAGCATTCGGACTATAGGTCAATAAATTCTTGATCAGCAGACGGCCACTTTTCATTGTCAGCAGGTTTTCGATATGTACATTTTTAAGTTCAACATAGTGATCCCCTGTTTTTTGAACAATGAGTTGATGAAAATTTTCAAAACCGGTGCCAGAACCTGTTTTATAAACCAGATCAACCATCCACCATTGGACAGAGCTCAGGGTGTTGGGGAATCCTGTACCTGAAGAATATCTTGACTCTTGAAGATTTCCATTGGGGAAACTACTATCAATTTCAGTACTTGAATAGTAAGGTTTTCCACCAGTATAGGCTGCCAAAATATAGGATTGGTTTCCGGTCAAAGTAAGCGGTTCAGACAATGTCAGTTCTGACCATTGTCCGCCAGGTTGATTGGTGGTAACTGATGCCAGTATCGTACCATTATCAGACCATAATGCAACCTGCCTTCCAAAATAGTGCCGGAATGAGAAAACAGTAACATCTTCATTAATTTTAAATTTGTAGCCCAGATAGTAAAAGCCATAGTACTCATATTTTTGGGTATGGGCTACATTACCAACCATTTTTGTTTCAGGTCCCAAACCGCTGGCATCAACATCAATGCTCCCCCTAAAACAAACAGCCCCATTTTGCGGAATCAGTGAACCATTATTTTTCCATTCCCCATAAACATTGAGTTGATAATTGCTTAGATTCAGTGATGCATTTCGTTGGATTTCAATATGTTTGCAATTTGATGTTGCTGACAGTCGGGGCATGTTGGGACAGTTCGCATTAATAACAACATTATCTGAACCCTTTGGCACACTGCCAGTATTCCAGTTCTGTGGGTTTGACCAGTCAGAACTGGTATTTCCCAGCCATATCCCCCCACCCGGCATATTGCATTCCGCCCCAATTGTGGCAATAATTTGAGGCAGTGCATTTTTGTAGACAAATATTCTGTCAACAGTTGCATTGGCACCCAGTTCATAGGTAGAAATTGCAGCGTGAGCTGATAATACAGGCGCACTGTCATACTCAATGTAGTTGTCATCAAAGCCAAATCCTTGATTCAAAGCAATCGTCATTAAATGCATAATGTTTTCATCATAGAGTGCAATAGATGCATTGGATGCATGGCTGGTTGAGGATGCCCCGCTTTGCTTTCCAAATCGATTTGGCGGCATGTATCCATAGATACCTGTCCTGTTGACCCAGGGATCATTGCCCGCAGAAAACCCGAATAGCGTAAAATAATTGCCTGTATTTACTGATGCCCTATAAACTGCTGCGTATGAATAGGTTTGTGTGGATTCAAATGTTTGTATAGAGCTGATCCCACCATTATCATTACCTGATGACTGAATGATCAAGGCGCCATCAGAAAGGCTTGTAGAAACATTTTGTGTCTGCCATTTCTCTGGGTCAAGTTCAGTACCGGAAAAATCATCAAATAAAGCAAAGGTCTCATCGCCATTGGATACAGGCTCCATGATATCTTTTCCATATTCCATATCAAACGAACGAACATCGGCATCAAGAACACGCACCCAAATAATGGAAATCCCTTCAGGGTCCCATTCTTGAATCCAATAAGGGAGGTTTTGCGACCCTTTTTTAAAACGAATATCATCACCCCCATCAAGGACATGATCATATTCAAATACTTCTGGATCAAGTTCAAGTTTTACCTGCATATTATCAGCGGGTGTTGGCGCGCTGAGGGTAATGGTTCGGATAAATATTCCACTGCCGCTTGCGATCACTTTTTGCGCCATGGCATTTACAGATGTATGAATGATATCATATTGCACACTTTCATCCCCTGAAGGTCGAAATCGCACATATATTTGAGTTTCGGGAATTTTTGAATTAATTGGAGATAAATGGAGTTGTTGGGGATAAGTAACGAATCCGGTGCCGCTTTCAGTAGATATTTCAAACTGTTCCGGCGGCGTAATAATGATATCATCTAACAAATTTGATCCTGAAATGGCATAATTTTTTTCTGTAGAAAGCCCCCCTGCTTTGACACCGCAAAAATGATCCATAAATCCAGACAACATAATTCGGCTGGCAAAAGTATTATATTCACCACCAGTAAACAGGCCAAAATCATTTACCCGTCCTGAAAATTTAGGAGATTGTGCCTGAATAGAATCAAGAACATACCAGTTTTGACCATCCCATCGCCCAAAAAACAGACTTTCTCCCTGCATGTTTTGATTGGCCATGTCTGCCATGACAGTACATGTGAAGTTGGTGATACCTGATGAGGCAACCTGCCAGTATTGATCTGTATAATTTGACAAACTTGTATTTTCCAATGGTTTTTCATTTACTGATTTTACGCGAACCTGACCATTACTGAACATACCATCGTGAAACACAATCGTAAAAGGTGCAAATCCAGCATTTTCACTGATATTCCCCACCGGAAAAAATAAAGTATTCGGTTGGCTGATATCAACAATCAAAGCACCCGATCCATTGGTGACAATGGATGTATTGTGTGAGAATGTCCCATCAACAACAGCTTCTTCATGAATATGCACGTCATAATCACCAATAACAAGAGATCCCTTTGTAAACAAAAGGGAATCCTCAATACTTAAATGCTTTGATAAATAAACGTCTGCATCAGAATTCATATGAATCACTGAGGGTAATGGGTTACTGCTCAATTCTGTTCCTGTTGTGTGATCCTGTGTGCCGGCATAGGTGAGTCGTGCACCCGGGGCATACGCCAAAGATGAGGTAAAATGTGGAATACCGGTTTTTAGAACCAATTCCTTGTGAATGCTTACCATACCAAAACTGAGCACAGCTGATAATTCTTTATCAATGATCAAGCGGTTAAAATTAATTGGCGGATCGGTATTTTGAATAATCTGACAATTGCTATAACCAGACAAAACAACTGTGCCGGTTTGTGCATTGAAAATGCCATCATTAAGAAAGTCCCCATGAATGTCAAGGGTGGCATTGCCATTGTTGAGTTGAGCGTCCTGTTCTATATTCAGGTGGCCATTGATTGTCAATGTCGATTGAAGCGTCAATACGGATGTCTGTTTCATGGTTAAATTTCCACAAACAGCAGGTTCATCGATAACCGGTGCATGGGCATAGGTATAAGGAATGGTAACATCAAGTGTTTCATCGGGGATATTGCCATCATCCCAGTTCATGGGGTCATGCCAGTCTGAAGACACAAGGCCGCGCCACATCCCAGGTTTAATTGAGTACCATGCAATGGTGGCATCATTGGTTAAATTAAATTCCGCCGGAGAACCTTCACCAGAAGTGATTGATACGCTTTCTGATGGCGATATTTCCCAACTCAGGGGAAAGCCTGTTCCGGTGGCGGATATTTCAGAGCCTGAGGCATAATACAATGTTTGTTGATTTGCTGGCTTAATCGCCTCGCCAGAAATACTTTGGCCGGTCAGGCTGACAGTATCATCCCAATGAATGTAATTGGTTAAACCGCCTTCCGAATCACTGTCGTAACGTTCGCCGCCTCGGGTGCCAGTTGATTGACCGGTGATTCGAATGTATCCGGCAGTTTGTTTGAAGACATTTATTCCACCGCTGTTATCAAAAACAGCGTGGTCCATTGTAAACGATTCTGGATTTTCAACAGTAAGGGCGGATCCCAAATGGCTCCAATTGTCAAAATGGCATTGGTCAAAATCAAAAGCATCATCTTCCGAATGTTGACCAATTGAAGCACCTGCTTTGATCCAAATTCCCTGTTCAGTGTAAATGTTAGAAAATGTCGCATTTTTTGCCTGAATATTTCCAGTATTTTCAACCGAAAAACTGGCATTGGTTTCGTTTTTCGAATTTGCAACCCCATACGTTGAATCAATCACCTGCATATTTCCAAAACACCATGTTTTGGCATCATTGGAAAAGGTACCACCATGCAGATAAAAATTGGCCTGCGCATCAATTGATATTCCCCAGTAGTGATCACAGGATTGATTATTGATAACAACGTGCCCCCCTGTTTGTTGATAAATGCCATTTTCAGTCACATGAATAACAGTATCAAAATCATCTTCAACAAAAACATTCCTGCTGAATGTGCCGCCAGACATGAGAAACTGGCCATCACTTTGAATTAGTAGTGCCTTGACATGGGCAACAGGTTGATTAATTTGAACAGACTCATCATTGGTTAACAGAAAGGTCGCATCATTTGTTCCCGATTGATCTCCAATAATAATAGAAGGTCCTGTGCCTTTGAAAGAAAGGCTTTGCGCATTGAGTTCAAATTGACCTTTTTGGATTTTCAATTCGTTAAACAGGGCATCATGATCAGAAAGGGCGAGGCAATGATCTGCCTCCGCCATGATTACACGCACCTGATACACCTCATGGTCGCCAAAATCTGCATAGGCTTTCAAAGATCCTGATCCATTGGATTGAAAAATCCATTCTCCTCCTGAAAAATCAACCTGAGCAGATAAATCAAGCCGCAACACCTGTGTTTGATCCCAACAGGTTTGGATTTCAATAGTGCCATCAGAAAAACTGAGATGCGTATCAGACGCTGCTTCAAAAAGAGCTGATGAATCAGGAGGCATGAAGGCTCCATTGGAAAGCGCCTGGCTTTCTGAACCAATAATGAATGTACCACCAGACATTTGAAATGCGCCATTGGTATTTACAAAAAAGCGATCCGCAATGGTGACATTCCCTGTTTGGAGATTAAACACGCCACCATTATTAACTTTCACACAGATTTGTGGATCAATATGGGCCAGTCCTATAGTCAATGTAGAATCCATAATATTGACAATTGCGCCATTATTGAGGATAAGGGCCTCATTTTCACTGGTTTCCTGAATCCAGGTGGCTTCATGGATTTCAATACTGCTATAGGCGATAACACGTGATGTACTGGTCAATGTTGAACCTTTCAGTAGTTTCAAACTATGACATTGGCATGTGCCTTCTGGTATATTAACATACAGGGGGGCATTCAAAACAGGATTGTTGGGAAGATTGCCCCGAATGGTAACATCAATGGTATGATCCGGCACTTCGTAATCACTCCAGTTGCCCGGATTGGTCCATTCGGAAGATATTTCTCCTGTCCATTGTCCAGGAAAACCGGAATACCAATAAATTTCAGCATTTTCATTAATTGTAAAGGATGCCGATTCACCATCACCCTTAGAAGGTGTTGCAGCTTCGGGCGGGATAATATGCCAGTGAATTGATGTACCTGTCAGCAGTTGCCCGGTCGCATTTACTGTTGTATTTTTGCCATAGTAAAACGTCTCATTCATGGAAGGAGATAATGCGGAACCTGTCACATCTTTTCCAACCAGTTTTCGGGTATTTTCCCAATGAATTTTATTGACCGACGCGCCTTCAGGATCGCAGTCAAATTGTTCTCCCCCCCGATTTCCATAAGACAATCCTGTAACATAAATATTTGAGTTGGCGTCAATATTAAAACCACTGGCATTGGTAAAAATCGGATTTGTTATTGTAAAAGATTCACCATTGCTAAAGGTAAGGGCATATCCATCGGCATACCAGTTCTCAAATTGACAATAATCAAAATCATCATCATCATCGCCTGTTAAGGTACCCACCTGTGCTTTATTATATACATTAATACCGGGCATTGCTGATGGGTGTCTGTAATTTGAAAATGTGGTGTTTCTTGCTTGAATTTTGGCATAATCATAAATATTAACACCTGTTTCTGTTTCATTGTGACTTGATGATACTTTAATATGTCCGCCATCAAGATCCATCAAGCCATAACAATTCATGCGTGAATCATTTTCAAACAGGCCGCCGCTTAATTGGAAGATGCCCTGACTATCAATCCAGATATGCCAATGTTCATTGTCATGCTGGTTATTGATTGTAACAGTGCCATCAGTTTGATGATATGTGCCTTCGATCCAAAGTACTTTATCAAAGGAGTCATCCAGTGAAATATTTCTGGAAAAGGTGCCGCCAGCCATTTCAAAAAAACCATTTTGATGAATATGCATTGCACAAATGTCAGGTGACTGACCGGAAACGTTAATAGTTCCGGAAGCCATCTCCAGATATGCTTCCATAGAAGGATTTTCATTATTACCGATAACAATGGCTGTATCTTTACCTGTAATATCAATAGTTTTTCCATTGGGATCAAAACGCCCCTTTTCAATAAATAGATGGTCCACCAAAACATTGTTTGAATCCAATTTGAGAGATTGATTGGTACGTGTCATTTGAATATACATATCATCCATTGTATGGCCGCCAAAATCAGCATGTATGTCATCATGCTGTTCTTTTAAAGCCACATACAAGGGCGTATTGTCAAATAAAACAGTTGCATTGGAATCAAACACAATAGAAGTATTCTCAATATCAGCACATCCTTCAATTTTAACAGTACTATTTTGAAAGTGTACATTTGCATTTTCTGCAATGGTCCATATGGGATCTGTCAATGATTCGCCCAGGCCAATAAACAGTTCGGTATTTTTAATTTCAGCGCTGGCATTGGATTGAATACGCATTCCATGCGATATTTTGACAAGACTCTGATTATTGGCCCGGAAAGTGCCATCACTTAGGATGGTTAAACCTGCCAAAGGCGCATCATGACCTATCATTATCTTACTGTTATCCATCGAAAATTCACCATTGGCGCCAATTTGAAAGGAATCCATCTGATTTGCAGTATGGTTCCATGTGGCATTTTTCATGTCAACACGATTGTAACAAAAAACAGTAGATTGTGTTGTAATCGTTGTATTTTCTTGAAGAGTAAGGCTTTTACATTGATAGATGCCATTGCTCCCATGAATGGACAAGGATTCATTGAGAATTGGATAATGCGAACAATTACCGGGAAGAATTACATCTGTCGAAATATCTGGAATTTTATGATCATCCCAATTGGCTTTATCTGTCCATCTATCTGATAAATCACCTGTCCACAGACCGAATTCCCCGGAATACCATGTAATGACACTATTGGTAAGCAAAGTAATTTCTGATGGACTGCTTTCCCCCGATTCAGGGATACTGGCCCCTGATGGAGTTATTTCCCAAAGAAGTGATGGAGCCGCATTTACAGCTTTTCCTGACACGATGATTCGGGTATTGGCGGCATAATAGCTTTTGGTGTTATTATCCGGAAGCACGGCCTGAGCGGTTGATTCTTTTCCATACAGTGATATGGTATTTGGCCAGTTGATTCTATTGTATGTCGCGCCTTCAATTTCAGCATCATACGCTTCCCCCCCGCGAGAACCCAGGTGTAAACCTGTAACTTGAATCCATGCAGTTGTTGTGGTGATACTATTGCCATCGGAATTTTCAAATACAGGGCTGGAAATGGTGAACGATTCAGAATTATGTACAGTTAAAGCCACGCCTTGCAAATGCCAGTTTTTGAAGGTACATCCATCAAAGTCAGCGTCGTCATCACCCATTGAATCTCCAATCTTTGCTTTACTATTTACGTAAATACCTGATAATCCACTGACTTGTGAAAAAAGATCAAAAATGGTATCGTGTGCTTCTATTCGCCCCCCTGTATTTATTTGAAAAGATGCGTCACTTTCATTTTCCTGTGAAACGAGATTGAATGTCCCCCCATATAATTTCATGGTCCCCCGACAATCTATGGAGGCATCATTGTTAAAATTTCCGCCGTTCATTTGAAACAATCCGCCAGCACCAATGGTCATGCCCCATGCATATTGTGATTGCTGATTGTCTAAAGTCACACTGCCGCCATTTAAATAAAATGCGCCGCCTGCCTTTATATAAATTACATTGGACAGCGTATCTTCGATGGATAATTGACGTTCAAAACTGCCTTCTGAAAGAATGTCAACGATACCATCAGATTGAATCACCAATGCCTGTAGACTGACAACATCTTGATTGACCTGAATGTTACCCTTTTCAACAAGAAGTTTGGCATCACTATTTCCTGTTTCATCTCCAACTTTGATTGCCGGACTTGTGCCAGTAAAATTGATCGTAACATGATCCAATCGCAAGGTTCCTTTCCTGATAATCAGTTGTTCCATTTGAGGGTTGGAATCTGCGAAAATAACTTCATGATTTACATCAGTCAGATCAACAGTGACCAATGGCAGGTCATGACTATTTGGAATCGCATATAGGTTACTTTGACCGGCATTACTAAAAAGAATGTTTCCACCATTAACGACAATATTGGCCTGATTATGAAAAAATAGCCCGGGATTGGTCTTATCGGTAGACCCTTTTATTTCAATTGTTGTTTCATTCAGCGTAAACTCTGAATTTTCTTGCATATCAAAGCGGATTTCAGAATTACCTGTTGCGTGGCCTTCATAGGTCCCCACCATAATATGACCACCATTGGCAATAAGAGCCCCATTGTTTTTTAAGGCATCGGCAATGGCTATGGCGCCATCATTTATTGTCAGTCCTCCACCAGAACGAATGAGTATATCAGTTTGAGAATGTACTTTTGGATCCCCGCAATATAGATTCCCGCCTGACATTATCATGACACTGCCAGACTGCAGATCAAGGGCATTGTTAAAGTCATTAAGAATATACCAGCTTCCCTGATTCATTTTCATTGTACCCTTATTGATGATCCGCCCCTTTGTGGTTAAATTGCTGTTTTGTATTTCAACGATGGCATCAGCGTGAATGAAGATATCTGTGAGCAACTCGTTTGATGTGTGATGAATATTAAAAGACGCATTGTTTAATATCATCTGAGCGTCATCAAATAGTTCAATGGCATTATTAGAATCGGTTTCCTGTATCCAGTTTCCTTGAATTTCAATCGTACTATAGGCCATCACTGTTGAACGAACAGTCAAGGTCGCGCCCGATTCAATTGAAAGCGATTTACATTGAATGGTGCCGGAATCCTTGTTGATATACAGGGGAGTGGATAAAACCGGATAGTGCGCACAATTGTTTGGGATACGTACATCAAACCTTTCGTTTGGTACGCGATGATCACTCCAGTTTTCTGGATTGGTCCATTCTGATGATGTTCTTCCGGTCCAATGACCTGGAACACCGGAATACCAAGTGATTGTTGCATTATCTTTGAGGGTAAAGTTTGCTGATGAACTTTCACCGACACTCTGTGATGCGGCATTTTCTGGCTTGACAGCCCAATTAATGACAGAGCCAGTCAGAAGCTCACCGATGGCATGTGCGGTTGTATCTGAAGCATAATAGACTGTCTGGTTCTCTGCTGGATCAATGGCCAAAGCAGTGGCAGATTTCGCAATCAAGGTGCGTGTGTTTTCCCAATTGATGATATTGATTGGACTGCCTTCAGGATCACTGTCAAATGATTCACCGCCGCGCGTACCGGTTTCAGCACCTTCAATATCAATATAACCCGTGGAGCTTTTCGTAATATTTATGCCGGTATGGTTAAATGTGGGTTGCGTAATGGTGAAGGATTCAGCGTTGCTAAAAGTCAATGCACTTCCCGACCAATTCTGGAATGTGCAATAATCGAAGTCATCGTTGTCATCGCCTGTATGGGTTCCAATGGATGCATTGTCATTGACCTGAACGCCTGTTCCTTGAAAAATTGTATTTCGTGCCTCTATCCTGCCATTTTCAACGATATGAATTGTTGCATTGATTATGTTGGAATTTGATTGCATTTTGATGGTTCCACCATTCAGTTTCATCAAGCTGCTGCACGTGATACGCCCATCATTTTCGAACGTACCACCACTTTGTTGAAAAATTCCCGAAGAATCAATAAGAACATCCCAATGATAATCTGGTGATTGATTGTCGATAGAAACGATTCCGTCAGTCTGTTCAAATGTGCCTGATTCAATCCAAATGATTTTGTCATGACTATTACCATCTTTAACAATTCTTTCAAATTTCCCCCCTGAAATAAGAAATTGGCCATTTTGAATAATGTGCATGGCAATATCTGTTGAGATATTGTTCGCTGAAATTTTTCCTGATGCCATTTTGACGACTGCTTTTGAATCGTTTTCATTGCCAATGGTCAAAACTGTGCCATCACCCACTAAGGAAAGATCCATACCATTGATATCAAATATCCCTTTTTCTACAACCAGATGATTCATTGTTGCTTTGCGGTTAATCAGTTTGACTGTTTGATTTTCATTTGACATACGAATATAAACATCATCAACATTTTTCGATGCAAAATCAGCGTGCATGATGCTCTGATTTTCTTGAAGTTGAAATATGATGTCAGTGTTTTCCAATTCTATTTCTGCACTGCCATGTAATTGAATACAGGGGTTGCTTTCACCGGCATCACCTTGGAAGATAAGTGCGCTGTTGCGCGTTTCTAACATTGTCTGTTGATTCATTTTCAACGAAATAACATCAATATCATCTGCCTTGCCAAAATATAATGTACTGTTTGATATCTTGATTGTGCCATAAAAATTGTGAATGCCATAAGATAGATCTAAATTGCTGTTGTCATTGATTTCAAGATGGCCATCATTGACAATTGACAATCCCGGAGAAGTAAATAATGCCTTGTTTAAAATCATTTTTCCACCCGCATCAATTTGAAATGAATCCAATGTATTGCCCGAATGCCGCCATGATGCCTGTTGCAGATCAATCGTGCTGTAACAATAAACATGAGCATTTGTCGTTATTGTGGTATCAGTTGAAAGGGAAAGACTCATGCACTTGTGAATGCCCTTGTCGTCACTATTGATTGACAGGCTTTCATCTAATATTGGATAATATTTACAACCAGCATCAATATTTACAGGGGTGGTTTTCGTGGGAACTTTATGGTCGGCCCAGTTTGAGGGATCATCCCATTGCGTGGATTTTAATCCCAGCCATTTACCGGCAGTTCCAGAGTACCAGGTAATTATGCAATCTTTTAGAAGTGTTATCGAATCAGAACTGCTTTCTCCAAATTCAGGAATCGTTGCCTCTGAGGGTGCTGCAGTCCAGAGAATAGATTGGCCATTTTCAGCTTTGCCTGAAATGTTAACCTGTGTATTGGCCGCATAGTATTGTGTTTGTCCATTTGAAGGGTTGATTGCAACACCTGTATTATTCGCGCCAGTAATGCTTACAGTATCATCCCAATTCACATGATTTTTCGTATACCCTTCGGGTTCAGCATCAAAGGATTCTCCACTGCGATTCCCCTCATAAGCAGTCACCAAAATGATGCCTGATGATTCTTTGGCAATATTGCTGCCCTCAGTATTCTTAAAAATGGGAGATGACATTGTAAATGATTCGGTATTGTCAACAGTCAATGCCTGTCCCTGCGGATGCCAGTTTTGGAATGTGCAGCCATCGAAATCATAACTGTCATCATTGCTGTTTTCTCCAATGGCAGCATTTTCATACACATGAATACCGGACTGCCCACCGGCAAATGAAAAGGCATCAAATACAGCATTTTGTGCTTCAATCCTGGCACCATCATAAATGTTAAAAGCAGATTGAATTTGATCTGTTTGAGCAGCCATAAAAAAAGTGCCGCCCTGAAAATGCAATGTGCCATAACAATGCATTACCGCATCATTATGAAATGCGCCGCTGGCCATTGAAAACAAACCACCAGAATCCACTGTCATTCCCCAGGCTTTGTCTGCATGATGGTTATCAATGTAAACAGTGCCGCCATCAAGAAGAAATTCACCTGTACTTTTAATATGAATCACTTTTGCATAAGCATCTGCAATTGACACCCGACGATCCAATGTTCCATGAGTTTGAATTTCAACCTTTCCACCGGATTCAACCTGTATGGCTGTAAGCGATGTTTGATTTTGAGTCACCGATACAGTACCGCTGTCAATCAGCAATACGCCGGCATCATTTCCAACAACAATGGCAGGGCTGCTGTTTCCATTTAATGAAAGATGGGTCCCATTTATTCGTAATGTTCCGCTGGTAATTGTGAGTTGACCCATTGTACTTTGTGAGTCGCACATAATCATCTCATGACTGTTATCCAGCATGTGAACCAGAATTTTTGGAATACCATGACCATTGAATTTGGCATAAATGGGTTGCGCCTGAGCGCTGGCATTGCTGAAAACAATTGTTCCATCATTTAAAGAAATATTGGCATCCTTATGAAACCAGAGCCCGGGATGACTGGAATCGCCTGAACGTTTTATCTCTATTGTTGCCTGATCCACATAAAAATGGCTGTGCCATCCACCAATTTCAAACGCCACATGATTGCGATCAGAGATTGTTCCGGTATACGTACCAATAGCAATATGTCCGCTGATTGCGGTAAAATAGCCGCCATCAGAAATTACCAATCTGTCAGTAATTTCAAGTGTACCTGAATTGACAACAAGCTTGCCAAAGGCTTTAACAATTAAATCGGTCTGATCGTGACTGCCTGAATTACCGCATGAAAGCTTGCCATCATTGATTTCCAACACACTCTCATTTTCCAAAACAATGGAATCATCATGATTATCTTGATGATTCCAGATTCCGCCATTGATTTGTATGGTGCCATAATTGGTTACTTTACCTGATGTTGTCAGATATCCGCCCTGTTCAATGTTCAGTTGACGACACCGATAAGGGATGTCATCATTTTCATAATTCACGAGCAACTGGCCATTTACCTGAGGATAATGTAAAGCCCCACTTTGAATGGTCACCCCGACAATTTCATTGGGAACATGCTTGATATCCCAATTGTCAGGATCATTCCAATCACTGGAAACATCACCAACCCAATTGGCATTAATATCCGGTTTTGTCAGTTCCCACCTGAGCCTAAAATCACCATGATCCTCCCTATAATAAGCGCCATTGATCCAATACACTCTTTCTGGATGACCGGTTAAGTTAATCCACGTTTCAATGCGGGTATCAGAATCATTGACACAAACAATTTTATTCGTGCCCGGACAATTGCCGCCATAACGCATGGAATGTTGTGAATCATAGGTATTGGAAACTTGTTGAATTTCAATTTGATATCCCTCAGGCACATCAATATAAAAAATGCGATCCGGCGCATAATTACCGCAATAGATGTAAAAGTCTGGTAAATAGCCGGTGGTAGTGGCATCATATGGACTGGTCAATTCATTCAAATTTTGAGCCGTTGAACATTTATCGCCATCTTGTGGATCGGGTTCAGATTGGATGTTCAGCTTGCAGATCATGTTCAGCAAATTCGAGGAATATATTGTGCGGTAATTCTTGCCGGGTTGCGAACTGTCAGAAAGCCTAAAATAATAATCCAGAGGAATTCCGGAATAATAAATATAGCCCAATCCCAGGGGGTAAATAAAAGCAGCAATATCGTTGTTGTTATCAGCAGAACCAAGATAGCTGATTGCTGTTGAAGGCAGTGTTGATGCCACAGCAAAGCCATTGGAATTTTGCAGCATGCCTTTTGTAATATTGTCTTCTTCACCTTCCAGGTCGCCTTGAATCAAGGCATTATTTCCAGTACCAGATGGAGCGAGATCAATCAGCGAGTTGGTATTTCGAATCAATGATGTTGTGGGCGCATTTATGATAAGTGAATTGCCCGCATTTCCTGCAGATCGATCATGAATGATCATTTTGCCGCCATCTCTAACCCAAATTTCAAAGTAAGTTAATCGTCCCAATAATGATTCTGATGGTCCATTGTTTGAAGCCACATTGATCATGAGCACATCAACCTGTGCCGCATCAAATGTGGCAATATCTGAAATATAAATAGGGGTATAACCTGTTGTTTCAATAATTGCTTCAGGATTTGTATCGTAAGTGCGACCATCTGTATAATAGCCGATTTTACAAGACCATGCCTGACAATTCAAAACGTGAAACACACAAAATGCGATGATAAATATGTAAAGACGTATTTTCATGTTAACCTCTCTTTTTACAGTTTATCATTGATTTATCGGATGAATGTTTTAGAAAATCAATGTTTCATTCAAAATTTTTCTAAAAAGATACCTCAAAAACAAGAGCCCATTCAATAACAATATGCCTGTCCAGTTTTTTTATAATTGACCATAAATGAAAGTACTTGCAATTTTTAGGCAATATTTTTATCCTTTACTCAACATTTTGAATGAGCAAGTATTTTCGATATAAGAATACTATAATGGTCCACAAAAACTGTACAGGGTGTTAAGGTGATAATAAATATTATCATCCAACTTTGGTTTTTCCTGGCATATTTTTTGCCCTCTCGTTCCCACGCTCTGCGTGGGAATGCATATTGGACGCTCTGCGTCCAGTGCATTGTACTTAGGAATGCACTAAAAATAAGTTCCTCATTTACTTATGTGCCAGCCCGATGTAGGGGCGAACCTTGTGTTCGCCCATCGTACATAGGAACGAAAGCGTTATTTGTTCGAGGGCGAACATAAGG
>Ga0272440_1000826_pt1 | contig 26078 bp, 22 predicted proteins | sample SSMMMBAug17_FD_192440 | JGI IMG/M metagenome (GOLD analysis project Ga0272440, IMG submission 192440) | Marine sediment archaeal communities from Little Sippewissett salt marsh, Falmouth, MA, United States - SSM-MMB-Aug17 | ecosystem: Environmental > Aquatic > Marine > Wetlands > Sediment ...
TTACTTATGTGCCATCCCGATGTAGGGGCGAACCTTATGTTTGCCCTCGAACTAATAACGCTTTCGTTCCTATGAACGATGGGCGAACACAAGGTTCGCCCCTACATCGGGCTGGCACATAAGTAAATGGGGAACTTATTTTTCGAGTTTTCCTTAGAAAAAAATCCACGGATAAATTTAGTATTTTTGCCGCCATATGCACCAAATTTAAACTTGATAGAAAGATTTTGGAAATTTGCAAAAAAGATACTGGTTAAAAACAAATATTACAAGAAATATAAAGAATTTAGAGCAGCAGTCTTTCGATTCTTAAATAATGTCAAAGATCATGCTAAAAAAATAAAAAAACTAATGACAGAAAAATTTCAGATAATAGAGGCACAATAATTGCCCTTGCTTTACACTGAATATTCATAGAAAAGGCAAAAATTATGCCATGAAAAACCATAATTGAACGATAATATCAGATTTTGTTTTTATGATCGTCCAACTAACTTTGGTTTTTGCAGGTATAAAATATGCCCTTTTACTCTGCGAATCATTTATCCAGAAAAATATAATTCAGACAAGAGGGCATGTTTAGTGCCAGGAAAAACCAAAGTTGGACGATCATAATTAAGAAAAAAAAATAATAAGTGAATTATAAACAGAAATCGAATTCGAATTCTCTTTGTCTATTGCAATAAAAAGATCAAGATCTTTTGTAAAACGTGGCTCTAAATATTTCATGACAGCAGCATATCCACCGACAACGAGATACTTGACATTATATTTTTTTGAAAAGACTCAACAGTTCTTTGAATTCTAAAATTTAGTCTGTTGAGTAATTTCTCGAACTTTATCCCTCAGTATTTAAGAGCTGACCCTAACTTAGCGATGTTAGTGGCTAACAGTTCCCACTTTCGTGTTTTGTTGTTTTTTCCGCGCAGTAACCAATTTCAGTGGGGCTCGGCTTCAAGTGCATTTTTTGATAGATGTCCGAGCAGCTATCGATTTCAGTGGACCACGGTGTCATTTTTTTTATAGTTATTGCACAAACAAAATATCAAGTAAAGTTATAATTTTGTCATAGTCGATAGCATACCAAACTTTTGAGCACAACGACTAAATCAGCGGCTTTAGCCCGCTTGACTGTTTGGTTATTGTAAATAAACAACTTGATTTATGCTGAATTTACTAGTGTAAGTGATTTTGAAGTTAAGTTAAAATACAATCCTTAACAGGGTGCGTGATTGCTCTGCACCTAATCAACAAGCTTATGTCGATGTCTTAAAAACCAACCAATTGCGTTGTTGCTCAGCGACTCATCACAACGCATTTTGGATGGTACCCCCAAAAATTAAGCAATTATGTGCCTGCTCAGCGATAAATTTTTGCTAAAATCGTATAAGTTATTGTAACTTATTGTTTGTTTAATTAGTTTTCAATCAAAGCCCCAATTTTTTAAAAAAAGGACTCAATTCTTTTTTTTCGCGAGGAGTTTGGGGCGAGTTCTAAATATTTTCTGAAAAAAAATTTAGCTTTTTCTCGATTATAAGTTTCCCCATCCTTAGAGTATACAACACCTAATGAATATAATGCTTCTTTGTGCGAAGGGTTGATTGATATGCACCGAATAAGTTCATTTCGACTTTCGATCCATTTTTCTTTTTTAAAATAAATCAATCCCAATTGATAATGAGCTTCAAAATTGTCAGGATTCTTTTTTAGTGCTCGTTTATATTTTTCTTCATCTAGTGATATCTCATTATTATTTTTAAGCGTATTTTTTTTGCGATTTTGATAATTTTTGAGCCACCGAAAGATACGCTCTTTTTTATCAGAATTGGGTTGACAGGTTAAGAATTTATGGAAAAAAATATCTGCTTTTTCTTCATTAAAAAAAGTACCATTGTCAGAATTCGAATAAATAGCAGCAATATTATAATACGTTTTACAGTAATCAGGATTGATCGAATACGTCTTTTTAAACATTTCAAGACTATCAGATAGTTTGTTTTGATGAAACAATATGTTGCCTAGCTTATAGTATGCTAAAAAATCATTTGAATCCATAGATAAAATTTTTTCATATATCATAATTGCGTGGTCATACAGTTCTTCTTTAGAGAAAGACTCACCCTGTTGATGTAATGCGTTTATTTCGCTGCTGTCTTTGGACGTCTGGGATGAAAAGAAGTAGCATCCTGATAACAAGGTATGAATATAAATAAAAATAAAACATATAAATATTTTGATTATAAAATTTTGCATAATTAAATCTCTTTAGAGATACAATCTAATGTATCTGTCTTTTTGTTATATAAGAATAAATTAGAAAGTTCATATGAAATATCTGATTGAAGTGATTTTACCTCAGATATATATGATATTTTTCTTGCTCCATTTCGATAACGAGTAGTTTGAACGATTAAGTCTATTGAAGATGCCACCTGTGCCCTTATTGCAGTTAACGGTATAGCTATTCCAGAAAATAGAGTTAAAGTTTCGAGTCGATAAAGAGCGTCTAAAGGAGAATTAGCATGAAGTGTACCCATAGAGCCACCATGCCCAGTATTCATTGCTTGAAGAAAATCAATGGCTTCTTCACCACGAATTTCACCGACTATAATTCTGTCTGGCCTAAGCCTGAGAGTGGATCGTAGCAAGTCTCTTATACTTACTTTTCCCTTTCCATGTCTGTCAGGTTCTTTTGTCTCTAAATATACAACATGATCCTGTTGAAGTTTCAACTCAGATGAATCTTCGATTACAATTATTCTTTCCTCATTTGGAACAAGCGATGTTAAAGCATTAAGTAAAGACGTTTTTCCCGAACCTGTTCCACCAGAAACAAGAATATTTCTCTTTTGGATAATAGCCTGTCTTATAAATTCTATCGCATCCTCTGTAATGGATTCGTAATCAAGTAATTTCTCTAAAGTCAATGCTTTTTTGAATTTACGAATTGAAATACAAATACCTTTCTGCGAACATGGAGGAAGAACAACGTGTATTCTAGATCCATCTGGTAATCTGGCATCCATCGTTGGTGTTTCTTCATCAATACGTCGTTTTACGAATTGAGCAATATTATTAACTGCGCTCATGAGTGCTTCTTGAGATTCAAAACAAGTTTCTGTTTTTAAAACTTTTCCTCCACTCTCAACCCATATTTCACTGTGGCTGTTAATCATTATTTCAGAAATTTCTGGCGAATCTATATATTCCAGTATTGGTGAAAAAAAACTTCTTACTGTTTGCGAAAATGAATTTTGCATAAAATATTTTACCTAATTTTTTTTGTGTTTCGCAAGGCTTGCCTTTGCTTTTTTAAAATATTTACATCTTTGTGTACAAATTTTTAAGACTTTTTCCCATGACTCAATCGCTGATTTCGGATCCATGTCCTCTAAAACGTATCCTTTTTCATATTCTTTTTTTGCTTTATCACAAAGTTTACTTGAAATTGTTTTTAATCCGCTGTGTTTATAGCTAACGTGATTACATTTCTCACAATATTTAGCTGCACTTTCAAAATCATCAATTTCAAAATAATTATTTGCGTTTTGGAAACAACACGTCGTTAATAGCTTATTAACTTTATTCTGAAGTTTACTATTTTTAATATCCGGCATTCTTTTTTCAAGAGTAACTGCTTTCTTCAAAACTTTACTGGCTTCATCAATTTTGTTTTGCCTGATGAAATTCTGACCTTTACGAAATAGATGATCTATAGATTCTACAATTGAAATTGTTTGTTTTGTCTTTTTTATTAATGGATTTTCTCCAGGTAACGGCAGTTCACTTATTGATTGAAATATTTTTATAGCTGTTGCGCTATTCCCGTTTATATAAAACATGATCGCTTTATCATATAGAACTTCTCCTTTGCTTGTTTCTTTTTTGATATCAATAGTAGGCTTAACAGTGGACTTTTCCACATATTGACTCACTTCATTATCTGAAAATTTTTTAGCTTGTTCATTATTATTATTATTGTTTTTCTGATTTATTGTTAGTTTTATTTCTGTAATAGCATCAATATGATACGTACTATCTATTGGAATTTCTTTCAGTAAATTAATCGCTTCATCAGACATTTTTTGGTTAATCAGTAATCGCGCTTTTTCAATTTTTTTCCTGTTGAGTAGTTCAGCCTTTGCCTTTTTTATTTTGTTTTCAACACCGCTATAATTCTTTTTGTAATTCAGAACATTATTGAATTCATCTATTGCTTCCTCCCATAGTTGATGCTCAAAATAATTATTGGCTGTTTTACAAATAATTTCAACTAAGTATTCTTTTGAAATATCGTCACCATCCTCTTCATTTGAAACAATAGTTTTTTTATCATCCGGTATTGGTTCTATTTTTGTGTTATCATTCTGAATTAAAATCAACAAAATAGGTACAACAAGTATTGCAAGTATTGTTAAAATTAATTTTTTTGGCTTTGCCTGGGAAGTATCAATAAATTTAAGTTTATGTTCACCAATAATGATAATGTCATTATTTTTTAAGGAATATTTCTGCAAAGGTATCAGTTTGTTTTTATTAAGAAATGTGCCATTACTGCTTTTATTGTCAAGTATATAGTTTTCATCTCCCTCTGAATATAACCGGGCATGACTACCTGAAATACCTTCAGAATGTGAAAATGTAATATCGCAATTATTTGAACGTCCGATTTCAATTTCAGGTTTATTGATAATGAATTCTTTGCCGTTATCATGTTTTGATACAACTTTTAATAGAAATTTATAATTAGCTTTTTCAAGCCCTTTATGGTAACTTTCAGGTGAAATCAGTTTAGTTGCATTATCATCGTTATCAATATTGTTGTTTTTTTCTTTTTGAATATAAGATTCCAGCGGATTAATATCAGCATCCATTAATTCTGTTTTATGCACATCTGTATTATCATCATCTTCTAATTGTTTTGGGGAACTATCAGTATTAAGACTAGTCATCAATTTAGTTTCCATATTTTCTTCAGAATCTTGGCAATTATTGTCTTTTTGTTCTGATGTTTGGCTGCCTGGATCAGATTTTTGGGTATTAATTACGGCATCTTTTATTTTGTCTTTTTCTTCATTTATGCTCATGGATTCACCTATTACACTTTTAATATTAATCTCAAAAAAATTGTTTGTCTAACGAATTCTTTTTAATAAACGTTTTGCTTGTTTATAACGTTTGTCTTCACGATCAGGAATTAGAAGCAGTATTCTTTCCAGGGCATCTATTGCTTTTTTCATTTCATTTGTTTCAAGAGATTTTGTGTATTTAAACAACAGATCATTATATTTATTATCAAGAAGTTTGATAATGTTTTCAAGCTTTTTATTATATTCAAGCAACAATTGCTTTGATTGTTCAGATGGGCAGTTTTCAATATATGAAATGGCCTTAATACAATATTTTTGGGAATTATACAGATTATCAATGCTTATTGTTTGTTGATCAAAAAATTGTTTTGCCAGTTTATAATAATACTTCCCATTTTCTAAATCACACTTTCCCTGAATAAACTGAATTGAGACATCTTTTATTCCCCAGGTTTCTTTTTGTGTTTTTATTAAGTTTGATGAATGTATAAATTCAATAATGTTATTCGTATTTTTTTCAATGATTTCTGCAGGAAGCTTAATGGTTTGTTCCATCCATCCGGCTTGAGACATCGGCACAAATGCAATTTTTTTGGAATTTAGAATTATTGCAATTTCTTGAGCATTAGTTCCGCCATGTTTATAATTTAAACTGCAAATTATTGATTTGGCATAAAAGGTAAATATGACTTTATCTGGATGTGTTTTTTCATCATCATTTCTTGTAAATCCATAAATTTTACCTTGTGGAACTGGAAATGAAACAGGCTGATCAGAATAGTTAGGATACGTTTGTTTATTTTGAATGGTTTGTTCATCATTAATGAACAAAACTTTTAAAAATAACATTAATAAACAAAAAACACACAATCCTATACAGGATCCAATTAATAATTTTGGAATAGGTTTTTTATTATTCTTTTTGTTTTCCTGATTATCTTGATTATTTTTAATGGTATCTGGCAGAGAGGAGGTTTGAGTTTTTGAAAAGCTAACTTTTATAATTACACTACCAAGACTAAAAGCTTTTCCATTTTGTAATTCTACTTTTTCAGATTTATTTAATTTGTGATTTTCATAAAAAATTCCATTAAGACTGTTTAAATCTTCAAGATAATATTTATAATTAATTTTTGAAATTTTAGCATGGAAATCCGAAACTAAACGATTGTCTATAACTAAATCATTAGATGGGTTTCTACCAATTGTAATCAAATCCTGATCAAAACGAACCGATTCTGGTTTTACTGTTCCTTCAAGTATATGGAGTGTTATGTGATTACTCATTCATTTTTCCTTTCAGAAAATTTGGTGATAATTTTATCTGATTTCCAATTTGACATGAATAATTTTCCAATTTATTGCTCTGCAGTTCAATAACATGCGATGTATGAAATGTACCCATAACAATACGATAAGGCTTAATATTTCTAACTGTCTTAGTAATTCGAAAGTTTTTATCTAAAAAAATAATATCAATATTACATCTCATAAATATAGAATGAATGGATGAGCAATTTGGAATAAACAAACCTTCATTCTCTTTAATTCTCTTTTTTCCAATTAAGCCTTTAAGTCGACTAAAAAATGACAACGAACAACGAACATCATTGGCAATTGTTTCACCACTATCGAGATTTAAGACTGTTAATGTGTTGACTTCTGAGTACACAACTACATACCTTCAGCAATAAATTTAAGAATGATAGGGGTTAAAATAATAATAAATACTGCTGGAAAAATAAATGCTATTAATGGTAAAAGCATCTTAACAGGTGCTTCTTGTGCCATTTTTTCAGCCCTTTGAAATCTTTCAGTGCGTCTGATCTCAGATTGTGATTTTAGTGTATTTGATATTGGGGTACCTAATTTTTCTGCTTGAATAAGTGCTGTGGTAAAGGATCTTATTTCATACATATCTGTTCTATCAGCAAGTCCTTTCAAAGACTCAATTGGTGAAACACCCAACCTTAAATCAGTCAGCATCTTTTCAAACTCTTCACGCAGTGGGCCTGGCTGCCCTTTATTGACAACCTCACCAATGGCTAGCGTAAAGGTTAATCCAGCTTCAACAGCTAAATTTAATAAATCCATTTGGAATGGTAAATCTAAAAATATCAAATGCTTTCGTTTCATGATGGATTGTGTTAGCGACAAATTAGGCAAAAAGAATCCACATATCGCGAATACCAATACAAATATTGGATTTGCTTCAAGCATAGTTACAATAAATATTCCAAATAGAATTCCAGCAATTGCACTTAATTCCTTTATTGCAAAAAATTCATCAGGGAGGATATGTAAAGGATTTCCTGATATTATTAATGATTTTTTATATTTTACTCTAAAAGAGTCCAAATTCAATTTTTGATTATAAGCAGCAAAAACCAGGATAAGAGGTTTGAATAGATCAAAAATTACCACTCTTGTTTTTGTCCGAATAGATGGATCTTTTTCTAATTTAAGAAAGCGAATTTGAAATATACCATATACAAAAGCCATGACTGAAATGCCTATACATATATATATACACCAGATCATATTTTATACCTCTATCGTAGTTACTTTTTTGATCATAAAATATCCAATAATCTGAAATATAATGATCATAAATAATGCCATAATTCCAGCTGTTTCAACGAACATCAGTCTCATTGCCACTGGATCGATAAAATACAATAAAACGCCCAAAAGTGATGGTAACAAGCCAACTATTAGTGCTTGAAGCTTACCTTGTGATGTTAATGCTTTTGTTTTTCCCTCTATTTTTAATCTTTCAGTAATTATAAATGAAATGGTTTCAAATATTTTTGTGAGGTCACCACCCAGTCCGGATACAATATTAACTGATGTCACAAATAGCTTTAGATCATCACTCGGAATTCTGTATGTCATTTTAAGCAATGCTTTTTCAATAGGAATCCCCAGTTTATACTGATTAAGAACTAAACTAAACTCTTGTGATATCGGTGGTGTTAACTCATTGACAAGTGTTTCAATTGCCTGTACAAAATTCATTCCAGATTTTAATGAATTACTTAAAACAGTCAGACCATCGACAATCTGTTCCTGAAAATTAATAACTCTTTTTTTCTGAGCTCGCCAAATAAATAATTTTGGCAAGAAAAAACCAACGATGCTAAAGCCGAGGATAATCATTAGATTTGATGAAATAACAATACCAATAAATGCAAATATGACTGTACTGATAATGTTAAATAAAAATAGCTGCCAGGGGTCAAGAAAAATAAACATATCTTTCAATGTTTGAGACGCTGTTGTTACATATTTTTTCTGATATTCACGATAAACTTCATTTAATACGACGATTCCCGACTGAAACAGTAAATATATCGACACAAAGGTACTTATTGTAATTCCAAATAATAGTAAAATTTTCATTGTATACCCATTATATTTTCATTTTGTATTAATTATGAAATATCCCCATATCAACAGAAAAACCTTTTTTATTAAGATCTTCAAGAAATTCAGGGATCCAACCCGTTGCCATAAAATTTCCTGTTGTTTTTCCTTCTGAGTCCATTTCTTTCTGCTTGAAATAAAAGATATCTTGAAGCATTATTTCATCATCCTCAATACCTGTAATTTCTGAAATATGCGTTATTTTTCTGACGCCACAACTGAAACGATTTTGTTGTATAATGAAATCTACAGCAGACGCAACTTGCTTTCTTATTGCTTTAACAGGCAAATCCTCTCCAGACATTAATACCATAGTCTCGAGTCTTGATATCATATCACGAGGTGAATTTGCATGGGCTGTCGTCAAAGATCCGTCATGACCGGTGTTCATTGCTTGAAGCATATCTAATGCTTCTCCACCACGGCATTCACCAACAACAATTCTGTCTGGCCTCATTCTTAAAGAATTTTTTACCAATTCGCGAATAGGGATAGCCCCTTTACCTTCAATATTAGATGGACGTGATTCTAAAGAGATTACATGGTTTTGATTTAATCTGAGCTCAGCAGCATCTTCAATTGTGACAATACGTTCATTTTCTGGAATAAACGAGCTGATAATATTTAATAATGTCGTTTTTCCAGAACCAGTGCCCCCAGAGACAATAATATTTTTTTTACTTTGCACAGCATACTTAATGAAATCAGCCATTTGCTTATTGAGTGTCTGATAGTTCAACAGTTCTTGAATTGTTAAAGGTTTATCAGGAAATTTTCTAATGGTAATACATGGACCTTTGATAGTTAGAGGTGGAATAATAACATTAACACGATGACCTTTCTTTAAGCGTGCATCGACCATAGGTGAGGATTCATCAACACGTCTTCCAATAGGAGCAACAATTCTGGATATAGCCCCCATTAAGGATTGATTACTACTGAATATTTTAGGCGACAATATAACGCCCTTATTCTTTTTTTCAACGTATATTTGATCACTTCTATTGACCATAATTTCTGTAATACTATTATCATCCAATAGTTCTTGTAAAGGACCTAACTCTAGTACCTCATCCAGTATATCTTTTATAAACTCTTCTTGACTGATATCAGACGGAATTTCATTTTGTAATTCCTTTATAATTCTCCTGACAATTTCATCACACTGTCTTCTAAGATCATCATCACTTGTATTTTTTAAATCAATACAGCGAAGATCAATAATTTCTAATAATTGTTTATGAATTTTTTCCTTGAGTTTGATTATATCTGGATCTCTATAAAAACGAGATTTATCTGTCGCTACAATTTCAGGTTCAGAATTTTCCAATATATCTACTACTTCTATTCTGAAATTAACGATTGAAATGCAGTCATTTTTTTTGAGAGGATTTTCTACATCACCATTAACTTGTTTGCTATTAAGAAAAGTACCATTACTACTGTTATTATCGACAATATACCACTGATCATCCTTTTGTGTGATTTTAGCATGAACTCTAGACACGTTGGTATTGTTTAGAAAAACATCATTACTTTTTTTTCTGCCGATAGTAATAAAAGGCTTATCAAATTCTAATGGAATAATTTTCTTATTTCTCTCACTAATAATTTTTAATACAATCATGATAATTTTTTCCAGTAAAAAAAAACACCTGTCAAATGTTTCTTAATCCATCAGTTGAAATTTCAGATCATCTTTATCATCTGACATTTGCTTTGCTTTTTTAATGAGGTTTTGATTTTGATTATCCTCTGGCGCCATAACTTCCGGAGTCACCAAAATGAACAATTCACTTTTATCATTTCTAAATGACCGGGATTTAAACAATTCACCAATAACAGGAATTGAACCCAAACCTGGCATTTTATCAACTGCTTTTGCACTTGTATTGCTGATAAGGCCTGATAAAACTATTGTTTGACCACTTTTTACATTTATAGTGGTATTTACTCTGCTGGTTTGAAAATTTGGTTTTCCATCGGTGAAATCCGAAATCGTACTGTTTTCAACCCTTATTGCTGTCGCTATACTGTCCTGTTTATCAACAAGTGGCGAGATCGAAAGAATAATACCATATGTTTTATATTCTACTGACGAATTTGTCATTGATACCATAGGTATCGCCACTTCCCCGCCCGCGACAAATTCTGCTTTTTCACCACTTCTGCACAATAACTTTGGTTGTGAAATTATATGGGCTTTTTGATTTCCTTTGATAGCCTTTAGTGTAGCGCCATAAGAAGTTTTTAATCCATATGCTCCCTGAAAGGCATGGGAAAGATCACCAGGTCCAAATCCGCCATCTCCTGCTGCCTGTGAACTGATATTAAGGCTATCGCCCCATTCAATACCAACCTCTGTTAGCGAACCTTTTTCAATTTCTACAAAATCAACTTTTACAATAATCATTTTCTTTAACGCTATGCCAACTTTCACAAAATTCATTGTTTTAACCTCAAAGGCAGAGGCAATCATATCGGCCTTTTTTTTGTCTTCTTCTTTTAGCACATCGCCTGAAATAATAATTTGATTGGCTAATCGTTCGGCACGAATGGTATTCAGATCGGCATCTTTGAACTCTTTGTTAATTTGCTGAATAATGACATCCAATGCCACAGGACTTAAGGTTGTCAGGTTCATGACTTGAGGGTATGCTTTTACAATTTTAGAAATCTTTTTCAAATCTTGTTCTTTAAGCGCATTTCCGTCAATAACAACACGATCACCCAGTGTTTTTATCTGAATGCCTTCCACTCCACGAAGCAAACTACGAAGTTCACGTGCAATTTCTTTTGGATCTCTTGCTGATACTTTTACAATAATTGTTTGCTGCGTTCCATTCTGTTTCCATACAATTAAATCTGTCGTTCCAACACCAATGGCTGTAATCAGGATTTGATTTGTTTTTTCAAAGGCTTTAACCTCAGCTATACGAGGATTACCGATTGCAATGCGTTTAATTTCTGAAATGCTTATTGTTTTTTGTGCACCAATTGATAATGATATGTAATCCTTGGCATAGATTTCTGCATTAAAAATTGATAGAATATTATATATTGCAAACAAAGCAAAAAACAAAATATATTTAGTTATTCTATGCATTATTGTCTCCTTTAGTTTTTTAGTTTATCTACCAGGTTTAATAATTTCAATATCTCTTTTTGTTTGGATTTTTCGAAGCGTTTCATTCTTATAAACATCTGAGAACTTAACAGCTTTCATATCTTTTCTGGTGTTAATATCGCCAGGATTGCGTAATAGCAATGTCAATGCGCCACGTTTTTGTGCAAATACAATAATTTCAGCCTCTTCAGAGGTTACAAGCAGCGTTACATTACCATAATTTCCAGAACTGACATTATGAAATATATTACTGCCCGTTGCAATAATAGTAATATTTTGAAGCAAGGTAATAGTGGCTTCTTCACCCGATGATTCATCGCGCAGTGAACATAATATATCGACATGGTCGTTTGGACGAATCATTCCAGATATGCTGCTGACCTGATCAACTGAAATTGACAATGCACGTTGATTCTTGGGAATTTTACTGGCAATCAAACTGCCTTGAACATCATCATCACTGGATTCAAGTAAATCTGTCCACAAAATCGGGTCTTTGGCTTTAAGGTGAATTCTTAACTTTTGCCCGATAATCCGTGATGCGTCTGATGGATGAACAGAATTACCGCGAGCATAGTATTTAGGAATGGTTCGCATTCCTAAAATATTCTCAGTAATCGTACTTCCAGCCTTGACATCTTGTGTAACAACAACAACATCTATCATTTCGCCCAAAGGTCTGGATATTTCTTCTTCCTTAATTTTTATGTACTGATGAACCAATAAAACGGCAATTAAACCAAAGACAATGGCACATCCAATAGACACTAATGTTTTTTTATTCATTTTTTATTCCTTTATATTTGACTTATCCTTCTTCGGTTTTCCGATGAAGAATTGTTGTAATAACTTCATTCATTTGATCTGACTTATTTATTGAAATCATACATTCTTTATTGTTTTTTGTAAAAAAGTAAGACATTGTATCTTTATTAGTATTCATATTATTTTGAAAAAGTTCATCCTTTGTCCATCCATTATCTGTCATTGTATCATCATAAAAAGCAAAAAATTGTGATTGTTCACCATGTCCTTTATAAATCAAAAAACTATCTAAAGTTTCAACATTATATTGGTCTATGCAAAATAGTCGATGCGATTTTGGTGGTCGTGGGACATCTGAAATATCCTTACCGCCATAATCACCAGAAGAATTAGGGGTAAATAAATTTAAATTTAAATCCTTATCGGTCCAGAAATTTAAAAAACGAGTTTCCCATGTCCCAGGTTTTTGCATGGCGATGGTTATTCGTCCCACGCCGATTTGGCCAATCGTTCCTTTTTCAAAAGCAGTTGTCCATTCATCTATATATTCTTTGCTCATCATAGACAATTCGCTGTTTCTCAACTCAATTCTTCCCCAAATACCCCAGTTTTTCCGTTGAACTCTAAAATGCGGTTTCAGCTTTTCAATAAAATTAACTACAATTTTAACATTTTCTACAACTTTTTTATCTGAAGTCTGATAAATTTTTTGTAATAATTCTGGATCTATTTGTAATAAATTTGGTGTTTGATATTTTTTTTCATAAAAGTTTAAAACACTTTGAATGGAATCTTTTGTTTTACCTACTTTAAAATAAACATTATTACCATTAAATACTGTTTTTCTGGCTTTTGAGCCTGTTTTTTCATTAAAAAGATAATCAGGCATAGATTGAGTGTAATAGATAAGCCTGTCAAAGATTTTAGCATCAACTGTCGCCTCCTCCTTATCAGGGCCAAAGTTAACCCCGAATAAAACGATTAAGACAATAATAAATGTACATAAAATTATCTTTGCTAAAAAAAAAAATATTTTTTTGAATAATTGGATTATATTCATGGTATTGTCCTGTCGTCTTTATATTTTTTAGGCGGATCAACTTCTTCAAGGCAATCGCCATCAGTACCTCTGAGACAATCAGAATCTTTTTTCAATTCTTCCCGGCCTTTATCCGTAAAATATGAGAAAAAATCTTTAAATTTTTCAACTACAAAAGAAAGCAGGTCATGTTCTTTAATTCTATAACCATTCCAATCATTTACTTTCAAACAATGGTCTTCAACTATTTCTAAATATGTAATACCAAACTCTTTCATATCCACTGGTCCTATCTGCAGTTTTATGGGAGTCTTAACTTGTACGTATGCAGCGGGTGTCAACATATCTTTTGGAAAAACAAACTTTCCTAAATATTTGATCAGCGCATTCATTCCTGTATTGTATGCTTTCGTCAATAGATCAACATTTCCACTTGATTGTGTTTCAAGTTCTCGAGAAACGTCATTACCAACTTGAGTAAGTTTCTCCTCAACTAGGTGTGTATAACTTCTCAATTCACGAAAAACAACTTGAGGCTTCGATTCTATTAATTGATTCTTTGTGTAAAAAAAATAATTTATCGTGTTCTCTTTTATTTTAGCTTGATCTGCATCTTTTTTGGCCAATTGCCAAGTCGCATATCTTGCCGCAAATTTGGTTTTGAATTTAATAACATAAATATCTGATAAATACATGATTGCATAAAAAATAATGATTAGAATCGGGACAGCAATAATGAATTCAACCATTCCCTGGCCATCTACACGACCTCTTAGTAACAATATACGTTGATAATAGGAGATATTGTTCATGTATTACCTTTTTTATCTAATGTCATCTGATGGTTTTTCCCTATTTAATTCATCAATGGAGGAACACTTCACTTGCACCTTCTGATATTGCCTTAAAAATTTCATTTTCAGAAAATTTATCTAAAATGTTTTGTCCAACGCCTTCTGGTAAAATATTTGTAGATAAAGTCGTTGCATCAAATGGAACTAATGTAACACGCCAATTTTGATTAAAAAGATCTGCTCCTTCCGGACCTGACGCATTATAAATTTTAATCTGAGAATAAGTCCACGTATCATATTCTTCTCCATGATAAGCCACGTTGTGTTGTCCAAGTTTCCATGTATAATCTTTTGTTTGCCCATTTTTATTAACAAAGCTTTTATATCCAGTGCCTTTATTAACAACCATTAAATAGCAAGGTTTTCTTAGAAAGTCTTCTTTAATCATATATGGTTTAGGCCTGGTTTTAGAATAATTGATGCCTGACGAATCGTCAGGGTATGTTACATCAATTCCTTTTTCTTCCTTTTTTATTTTGCATTTTAACATCCATTCTTCTTTTTTGAAAACTTCTCTTTGGCCCCCTGCTCCAGGCTCAAATTCTTTACCTCGCATTTTACAATAACTTACTTCTTTATCTCCTTTTTTTACTGGTGTAAAATCATTTTTATCAAAAGGTAGATCATCAATTGAATCTTTTTTTTCTGAGTATTGGTGATAAATATTTATTTTACCTTCACTGTTTTTAGATTCTTCGTGGTTTTTACAATCATTTGATGTAACCTCAACAAGTTTATAAAACCACTCAATATCACTACCATTTTGTTTTTTGCATTCTTCTATTTTTGAAGTGTAAGTATCAATTATCACAGTTTCGGGTTCCCCACAAAAAGAATCGTATGCTAAATCTACTAGTAGCCAATAGTATAATATACCAATTGGCGGCACCAAAGGACCTAAATCTGGTGAGCTTGGAAGGGGATATATAGTCCACAGAAAAGAAAGTGCTGTTTTTACTTTAAGTACATTATCAATAAGTTCCATGCTAAGGGCCCCGCCATCCCAGTCTAAAAATTTAGAATAATGATGGTAATTATAATTCTCAATTTTTTCTTCTGCTGTTCTTGGGCAAAGATCTTCAAATTCTCCTTTATCAACCGGCAATTTGTTTAAAAAAAGAAATACAGGGTAAGTAGTTATATTTTCATTTTCTTTGTGCTGGATATTCTTTTGTGCAAAAGAGTTTGCTTCAAGCGGTGCAAGATATGCTGTCTCCGCAACTATATCTTCAGCAACTTCTACATAATGTAAAATTTTCCATAAAATTTTAATAAAAGATTTAACTCGCTCTGTCAATTTAGGGTATTTTTCATATATAGTGTCACGATATTTCTTATTTAATAGTCTTTTTAACCATTTAAAACAGAGACCTGGACTTAAAAAGCAAGTTAGACCTGCTACGACCACTGTCGCTTTATGAATTGTTGGTAATAGTTTGTTTCCTTTTACAATTGCTTCCATTAAAACAATAACAGCAAAGATTTCAGTCATTGATACATTCAAAAGACTCATCATATTGAGTCCTCTTGCCATCCATATCCCGCCTGCTATAGCCCCTGAATCGGAAGCGTTTTGAACGTTGATTTTTGTTGAAACACGATGACCGACATTTATCGTTAAAGTTAAAAAGCAAACCAATGTAAATAAAACTATAATTACAAATATCAATGCCTGCCCATTTTTCTCAGAATGCAGTTGATTGATCTGTGAAGAATAAAAAGATAAGTTATTAAGCTTGATATTAAGAATCATCCGATGGAACTCCTTCAGATATTTCTCCCTCGACAGTCATTGTGCATCTAGCTCGTATGGGAATTAAACATAGATTAATATGAATATTGTTGGAAAAACCCCACATAATATTTTCCACCTTCGAAGTAATTGTATTGTTGAATTCTGAAGAAAAGTTGTGGTCTTCCAAGTAATTATTAATTCTATTTCCCAATATCAAATTGATATATGCAAAATAAAACATCCGACTCGCAAAAGGTACTCTGAGTGCATAGTAGTGAGTAACTTCTACAGTCACATCTTTACCCGTATCAAGACTCTCTTTTTCATCATTAGTAACAGAAGCTATCGTAAACAATCTTGCCATTGCAAAACGTTCTAAATATCCTGTTTTTTTGCCAGTAAACAAGCCCAAAGCCCCCAAAATGCCTGAAGCCTTCAAATCACCGATATTAACATCTTTAATATGATCAAATAATTGATAAGCAGTTTCAGCCCGAAGATAAGCTAGTGCGAGGTTGGCAGACGTATCAGATATATTAAAACTTTCTATTGAATCTTTTAAACTTGTTAATTGATTAACGATGTCATCTTTTATATTCATTAAGGTTTCAACAGGTGACATTGACGCTATAGACATACACGCAATGGCTGCAGATCGGTCAATTTTTTGTTTAGATATGGCAGAATTGTTTTTTTGATAATGTGGAATACACACAATTGCCGTTCTTGCTGCACAATAAGCTGCATAGTATGTTATGTGTCTGGCCACATAAAGAAATGATGCCTGAATAATAACAAAAAAAAATAATACAAGAATCGGGAAAGAAATAACAAATTCAACCATCGCCTGGCCGCTTTCAAAATCCTGTTTTTTTGAATTTTTTTTTATGTTACTAAAAATGCCCATATACATCCTAAAGATATTGCACACCCAAAAGGAATATACTGCTGTTCTGAATCTTCAATTTCTGAAATGCCTTTTATGGGATGTCTTATTAATAAAAAAAGATTAGAAATAGTTTTTTTTACAGTTCCGTTCCATAAAATAAAAATGAAAGCCATTCCGCCGCCAACAAGTGCAGAGTAAAACAATGTATAAAGAGAAAACTGATATCCTTTCAAAGCACCAATAGCAGCTAATAATTTAACATCCCCAGCACCCATACCACCAATAAAGAATAATACGAATAAGGGTAATGCTCCAAGAATCAATCCTGTCAGGCTTCCTAAAAATCCATTAAAACCGCCCAAAAAACAATGGGTGAAAAGTCCAATGGCTAAACAAGGATATGTTTGCCAGTTAAAAATTTTTTTATATGCCAAGTCAGTATAAATAGTCGAAAGAACGAGAAAAAACAATAAAATATGAATAATTAAAGTATATATTATTTGGGTAGATGTAATCATGATATATTCTTCTTCATGGAAAAGGAAAACTAATCAATCTTGAGATCAAATCCTGATATTTTACTATTTCCGGGACAATTATCTTGCTGAGAAGAAAAATTTCAGCAAAGACACAGGCAACAATGATGGTATATTCTACCATTGCTTGACCGGTTTCTTCGGTAATTAATACAAAATTATACTTTTTCTTTATTTTTTTCATAATTGAATGAGTGGCATTATATTCATATGATAAAATAATTGGGGTATGCACTTGACTCAATTTCCTACTATATATTGTATTCACGATCCTCAAGAGGTTCAAAATTTAAATTTCACTTCCCCATCAAAAAATTGCAGAGCAATCTTCTTGATGGGAATAATAGGAATGAAATCAAGTAACCTTATACTTTTTATGCCAAAATAAAAAAGGCTTTTATAGTAAAGCAAATGTGTGTCTATTAAAGCGAAATACAAATTTACTATATGTTGTGTTCACTTTAGCCAAGTGCATACCCCCAATAAATATAAAATATTCAGAACTGTTTATTGTCAACGTCCTTCAGTGTAACTTTTTTATTAACATCACTAGTAGCATCATTTTTACCTTCATATTTTTGAGTCGCTGAAATGTCCCCACCCAATTGTCCTGTTAACATTGCAACTCCAGAACGAATTTGTTTACCAAATATGGTGTAAATTGAGATTGCAGCTATAGCAATAACAGCGACAATAATAATATACTCTGTCATGCCCTGTCCTCTTTTACCTGCGATTAAATTTCGTAATTTTTGGATTATCATAAAACCTCCTTTTCATAAATTCTCATAAAAGATTGATACATACATTATTAATGTACTTAACTTATTATTAAATATCTATATATTTTTTTGATATAATCTATATATATTTTTTTATTTTTTTACGATAAAAAAATTCTTAATGAATTTTTCACTAAACTCTTTTTACTTTTTCATCCCTTTCATAATTAATGGCAATCGCCACTTTACCCCTTTTCTTAAGTTTGGTTTTTTGCCAATATCTGTATTAGACAAATCCACAAAAACAACATTGCGAAATAAACTATTAAAAGAATTGATTTCAGAAAAAGTTGATTGATAGTCATCAAAGTTTGATTTTTTTATGACTTCTTCTATCTTTTTTATGCCTAAATTCAATTTTCCTGTTCCCAAATCAAGAAAAAGTTCAATCATTTCCTGAATTTTATCCACATATTTTTTTATCTCAAGTATGCGTTGTTCTTTATCATCAAATTCTTGATAATAAGAACTGCTACAGCGATAAAATGTAAGTTTAAAATATAAGTAAACCAGGGAAAGATGAATAATCAATAATTGAGATTGTTTGTTGAGCGATTTAAATATTTTTTCATCATAAGCTTGGATCATCTCAACGTATTTTTTTTCCAATTCAGCGGGTTCATTATTCGATATTAAGTGAATAATAGACCAATTATCATACAATCGTGCCATTTGGTTATAAAAACTTGAAATCATTGGCTTTTTACTTGTATCTTCACCCACTTCTACAAAAAATATATTGTAAAGATAGATTCCCAACATTTCAAGATAATATTGACAAGGCTCAATATTTCGATAAAAAACATAATGTTTTTTATGTTCATTTTGTCTTTCTTCTTCACTTGGTGCATATACTTCTTCGGGGGCATTGAATTTATTAATTGTAATGTAATCTTTCTCAACAGCTTTTACTTGCCATAAATCTTTGTTAATTAGAATCCAATCATCTATCTCGATTTCATCGCCAGTGGATAAAGCATCAAAAAAAGAAAACTTAAATCGATTGGTCTCATTCTCCTGATATATTAATTTGATTTCACGTCGCATAAAAGTAATATAATCCAAAATATATGGATTTTTACCATCACCGGGTATACTGGTATAAGCCCTATCTTCCTTCAAATCTGAAAGGTAAATGTCTTTCATAGTATATACAAAATTTGAAAATATTAATTCCCGATTATCCTTTTGTTCAATATTTTCAGGGAGCATTTGAGCGAGAAATTTTTTTCCTGAATCACTGATCAACGTATCCTGCGTCAGATTAACTAATTCTCTGAAATACCATATTCCTTCAGACAATCGACTTGCATAATCTTTTGAATTATCAGGTTTGTATTTATTTAATTTTTGAATTGCAGATCCTATATTATTTTCTCCTCCTCCAACAAGTGTCGTATTAATTTTTGGGTCAAAAAGATCATTGTTTATAGAATCACCCATTTGATATTCATTTAATAATTTAGTGACAGATTCAAACAATAATTCTGTTGCAGTTTTTACATCATCTCTTGATTCATAAAAGAAGGTTCCTTTTGCTTTATAAAGCATACAGTTCAATATTAATTCAACAATGCTAGAAGGGGCATATTCCGAAGTACGCATATGTTTGAAGGGTTTAAACGCATGAATTAGACTATGATCACTGGACTGATTACTGCTTACTTTTTTATATTCACTTACTAATCTGGCTCTATCCCATTCTTTTACATCATAAATACGTATATTATCATAAAATTGTTCTGCAGATTGGCCGCCTGTAAACATATCAAATATTAATGCACCAAAACCAAATAAATCAGTTCTAATTTGTTGATTCTTATAAATTATAACTTGAGTACTTTTATCGGGTCGAAGTTCTTTTACCGAAGTTTTTGTCTTATCACTGTTTCTAATCTCTATGACTATCGTATCTGTCTCTTCATATATATCGTGAACGATATATCGTTTATGTTCACTATCCTTGCTAAAAAAAAGCCAGTCACCTTTTTCAATGATCGAATTTTTAAATTTTGGATCTCTTGCAATCAGAACAATATTATACTGATCTTTGTATGTTTTTCGTTGAATTATTTCAACATCACAAATATCAAAGTAATCTTTTTGCTCAGGAGATCTGTAATGTTTGGTCCCAAGTGGCAAAATATTGTGAAAAGTAGCGACAGAAGAGACTTTATATGATTGTGGCGCTAAAAATCCAAGATCCCCAAGAACTGCATTTATTACTCCTCCTACTTTTTTGACAAAAATGTTACCTGGTTTCAGGTCTAAATGATACATATCCACTAAATGAAGTGCTCTTAACCCTTGAGCAATAGAGAATATAAAAGGTAGAATGGTTTTTATTCTTTTTGAAAAGTCCATGTTTTTCAAAATATCATAACCATTGCATTCAGATATATTATTAAGTAATTGCTTTTTATCAGATTCACCAATGTCATTATTCTTTTTTATCAAATCTTCCAAATCAGATCTCTTAGGCTTTGCTTTTTCTGCCACTTCATATAAAGAATGAGGAATCTTATTTAAAATTTTATCAAGATAGGACAACCTGACAGTATAAAAATCTGTTCCATTTTCAAGTAATTCTTTAAGCGTGAAATCATATTGGTCCATAACAATAGCATATCTAGAAATCCCCATTTTTAATGATTTGAAATGTTCTTGAAATGTTGCATAGGCTCCTGAGTCAGTAAATTTTTTAGTGCCACCTTTATTCATAACAAGTCCAGCAAACATATTTTGTGGACCATTTCGCAATTTCTTATTTATTTTTGATAGCGAATCAGATTCAAAATCAAAGCGAACTTTTGCTTCTTCATCAAAAGTATCTTCAGGTTGTGTTTTATAAAAAAGTTTTACAGCATATCGTTGATGTGCAGTTGATTCATAAACACAAAAAACAACCCCAAACGTACCATCACCTAGTTTTATAGGTTTTTTATCAGTATCTAAAACAAAATAATACGTAATAGGTGAAGTACTGTCTTCATTAATGGTAAAAGCATATTTTTCATCTGTAGGATATATTGCATCGACTGGTATTTTCGCATCTCTTGACTTTGGAGTCGATTCTTCAAAAACATTTTTATAATTTTTCTTTACATCTTGAAGCATTGTTTTATTAAAAGCCTGGTCCAATTCCTGAAAAAACTCCATTGCTTCAGGTCTGGTTTCAGGATCATTATGAAGTACACGTTTAAACACTTCCAATTGATCAGGTTCTAATATGTCTGTTTTAATTTTATTTTCATAAGAATAAGTTTTGTTTGTCAATAGTTCATAAGAGATAACACCAATTGCGTAGACATCAACTTTATGGTCGATTGTCGAACCAGGTGTCATTTCTGGTGCTTTAAAACGGTCATCACCGCACACCTGATTATTGATTAACTTGCCATCACTTGTCATTTTTTTTGAAACGCCAAAATCGCCAATTTTGGGTACTAATTGACTTTCTATTTTTTGAAGCAAAATATTCGAAGGTTTTATGTCCCTGTGTACAATTTTTTCATCATGAAGATACTGAAGCCCCTTACAAATATCGCGTATCAATTGAAATACAGTAGGCGGATCAATATTTTTTTTCATTTCTGACATCCATTTTTGAAGATTATGACCGCCATCAATATATTCCATTTTGATATAACATGGTGATTTACTGATTTCAAAAACTTCAATTATATTTTCATGTTTAACATCAAAAGCCACCTGTGCTTCACCAACAAAGTATGGATGTGACAGGACATGTTTTTGGAATTCCTGCTTAATTGTTTTTAAAGCAATGATTCTGTCATTATCCATAACCTTGTAAACAATTCCCATTCCTCCTTCACCAATCACAGAATCGACATGGTATCTATTTAATATAGTATCACCGGGTTTATGTTTTTCCATAATTATCCCTTTTATTAATTCTATTTTACACTATACAACAAATGGATGTGTTTTCCTTTTTATAATCCGCCATATACAATATAGTAAGACTACAATTATTAATAAACAAATAATAAACAAACATTTGTAAGTATTTTTACGTCCGTCACATTTTGTTAATAATATAGATTTTAGTTCGTATTCCTTCTTTATTATTTCAAATTTCAAATTTATATCATTTAGTTGAGCTAGCTCTTTTTCCATAATCAATTTTCGTTGCTGACAAGCATTAAAATCACCTTGAATAGATTTCATGTTTTTTTCTAATTTTTGAATAGTTTGCTTAAGTTGTTTTATATTATCATCCTGTTTTTCAATAATTGTACTCAGTTCATTTATTTTTTCATTTAATCCTTTTATTATATACTGTTTCGATTCATTTTCTGTTAAAAAATCAGACTTTATCCACCCCTTTGTACCGGATTCTGTCTCTATCATGTACCAACCATTATTTTCTTCATATTTAATTAATTTTTGCCCTGCAGATACAGAACCAACGGATTTAGAATGACGTGTTGGAGAAGTACGAATATTTATGCTGTACCTTGTACACTCATTGACATATATAACTTCAGCAAAAGAATTTGTCATTAAAGTCAAGCTAATAAAAAAACTATAAAGGAATATTTTCATAAATGCCTCCTAAATCTAAAAAAAAAATAGAAACAAAATGAACATATTAGATAAGAAACCAATCAAAATAAGTTTAAAATCAAGTCAGAACATTTTATAAGATTGATTATTTATTTTTTTTTAAATAAATTTGATAAATAATTCTTTTTTTTCTTTTCTGAAGACTTGTTTATACTCTGATTTTGATGAGAGGAACTATCTATCTGCTCTCTATTTGGTGATGAGTAAATTGGGACATCCAGATTGTTGTTAAAGGATAGTCTCGTTTGTTCTGGGTCTACAAAATTTATTGAACAATCAACCGATTCACCTATGGTAAAGTGAACAGGGGGCTTTAAATTAGTAGCACTCTCATTCATTTGAAAATGTTTATCATTCATTTTCAAACCGGTCTTTCCTTCTTTGATAAATATATCAACAAGATCGTTATTTCTTGTAATAATAACATGGTGCCCACGAGAAACATATAAATCGACGACTCTAATATCTGGTTTTAAAAAGTTATCATTATGACTATACCGTCCTATTGATAGAGGTTCATTATTTTTTAAATAAATTTCCTGAGGTGTAGCATCGTTTACATTTAAAACCATTTCCAAATAAGATTTTTTTTCATCAAAAAACCTTGTTTTTTCATCTATTTTATCAATATCCGAAATTTTATTATTATTATTTGGTTGCATAAGTATACCTTATAACATTATGTTAATTAAATAAATTATTATAATCTCATTTATTTGTATATGTCAACAATAAAATATGCAAATATTAATTTTTTATGTTATACATTATATATAATTTATGTTATACATACATCATATATATAATATATATGTATGTATTTTATCACCTAATTAAATCTGAATGACCTCAAAATAATGTACATAAAAGCTTTGTTGACAATAAAAATAAAATGTGTAATTTTACGTATTGTATAAACAAAATTGTATATTATCGTTCCATTTTATTGGATTTACATGGCATTAAACATGCCCACTGAACAGAACAGAAAGTATCCTTTCGGTAAGCATGCTTAACTCATTGATTTGTGTTCAAGAGACACTTGCTAAAGCGCGCGGCTCAGATTTGTCAACATATTTGCAAACAGTCCTGCACGCGTTAGCAAGCGTCTCTGCTCTAAAAAAAATGCAATTTCAAGCAAGCTTGCCGAAAGGACACAACAGAAAGATTATCAAGAAAATATCTTGCAAACGTAGAAGGACAATTATCGTTCCATGAAAAAACAAATTGGAACGATAATATTTTCTTTATAATTGCCAGGTGTCACGTAACAAACCACCTCCAAACAAATGGTTTAGGCAGTAAGTAAAAATATAAGTTGAACGTTTAATTTACTATTCAAATATGATTAGAAACAAATATATCATTAAAACAAATTCAATAATCAAGATTAAACGTACATGTTAATTTTACTTGTTGCTTAATTTGAAAATATATGATCTTATTGATGTAATATATTATCAAAATGCTATAATGAAGGTGTGCTTTTATGTGACACCTGCAAATTGTTTTTAAATAAATATATAAAGATTAGGTATAATATAACGAAGATGTATAAATTATCAATTGGTGGTTCAACTCATGTTGGAAAAAAAAGAAAAGTCAATCAAGACTATTTTGAATACTTTATTCCCTGTAACTCAAAAGAACAAAAAAAGGGTACACTAATCGTTCTTGCTGATGGCATGGGAGGCTATTCTGGAGGAGAAATAGCATCAAAGATGGCTGTAAAGCAAATGTTAGAAAGTTACTATTCTGATAAAAATAAAAATGTTTTTAAGTCAATAAATTTAGGTTTTAACATTGCCAACAATGCAATTATTCAAAAATCCCACGATGATCCAACATTAAAAGGAATGGGAACAACGATGATAGCTATTGCTATAAAGAAAAACAAACTTTATTGTGCACATGTCGGTGATTCCCGTGCATACCTTGTTTCAAAATCAGGTTTGACACAATTGACACAAGATCATTCATACATTGCCAGTCTCATTAGTAAAGGATTAATTACTGAAGAAGAAGCTGAAACTCACCCGGATCGCAATATGATTACAAGAGCTGTTGGGGTCAAAAAGGATTTAGAGGTTGATTTTATAAAAAAAAGAATTCGTCCCAAAATCAGTCCATATTTATTAATATGTTGTGATGGGTTGTATCGAGAGGTTGACAATAAAACAATTGCTAATACTATATTTAGCCTCAAAAATCCACAGACTATTTGTGATCAACTCATTTCATTAGCAAATGATAATGGTGGTTCTGACAATATTACAGTTATTGTTGCACAATTTAAAAATGTAAGCTTATACCGACGATTATTTCCTTAATTGTTTCAATTTTGAAAAATCAATATTCATAATCAGACGAAATCTGGCTCTTTTTTGGACACTTTTTTATTATTTGGGTAAACACTTTTTGAGAACCTAAGTACCTAAAACTAATATTCTTAAAGCGTTAATACTTTTATAATAAAACATGCTAATCGCACGTTTTGAGCTTTTATATTTCATCCTAATCGCACCTACAAAAATAAGGGTTTACGCTGATTAATCAATAAAGAAGTAATAATTACTACTCATAAAAATCAGCGATATTATTTGAATAACAGCTGCTTAACTAATTTATGGTAGTAATTCTAAAAGCATCAAATCTGTGCGTATAGGATGGAGCATTATCAAGCTAATCGCACATTCCGAGTTAATATTTTCAAATAGTTAGCTTGGTCAAATTGTCAAAAGTGTCCAAATAAGTCCCAGATATTCTCTGATAATAATAAACATCGAAGGACCAAGTTATCGTATGCATGAATCAAAAAAACTGAACAGACCAAAATGTTAAAAGTTCAGAAAAAAGAGAATCTTTTCTTTAAGGTCATTCAAATTAATAAAAAAAAGCATATAGTAAGAACTATGTGCTTTTTTTTGCAAATCAACAACAAAAAGCATGCCAAAACAAGCCTAATGGAAAAAAAAGAAGCCTTCCTCGATTCAAACAAAAGAGTTATTTCATAACTTTCCAAAAGATATTCAGGGAAATATTAAAAAAATCAGGTACAAAAATTACCACTCAATTACATAACTCACATGAGTCTGGTAAATCAGAGATATACGCATTATTATCATTTCTAATGTTGTTTTGGACACCATGGCGCATACACTTAATACATTTCCTGTAAATCCGCTCTTTTCCTGATCACCTTCGATTCTTTTCAATTTTCCAAATACTGATTCTATTACCTCGCT
>Ga0272440_1000827_pt1 | contig 26071 bp, 22 predicted proteins | sample SSMMMBAug17_FD_192440 | JGI IMG/M metagenome (GOLD analysis project Ga0272440, IMG submission 192440) | Marine sediment archaeal communities from Little Sippewissett salt marsh, Falmouth, MA, United States - SSM-MMB-Aug17 | ecosystem: Environmental > Aquatic > Marine > Wetlands > Sediment ...
ATTGAATTACAGATAATGGTGTATTTTTTTTCGGCATCTAAGTTTAACATTGATATAAATTTATCTTGAGGTTCTACAAAATCGCTATAAGCTTCATCCGATAAAATAAATAAATTATATTTTTTAGTTAATTCATATAAATACGACAATTCTTCAATATCATAAACTCTTCCTGTTGGATTATTAGGATTATTGATGATAATCATCTTAGTTTTATTAGAAATATATTTTTCAAAATTATAAATTTTTTCATAATATGGAATTCTCACTGGAATGCCATAGCACAACTTAACTTGTTCAAAGTAACTTACCCATGCAGGCTCATAAATGATTACTTCATCACCTGGATCAATTGTCGATAATATGCTCATGTGTATTGCTATTTTAGAGCCGGAAGTTATTATTATTTCTTTATCTGGATCAAATTTAGCATCGTATTCAGTTAAAAAATATTGGGCAAGCTTTTTTCTTAGATCAATTATTCCGCGTGAATGTGAATAATGAAATCCATCTGGATAAGGTAGATCATCAAAAGATTCTAAAGGGATATCAAAAAAAGCTTCTCCAAGAGACAAAACAATGGGCTTTATACCGTTTCTCTTTAGATCATACACAATATTATTATATCGAATCGAAATAGCTTCAATTGATTTAGAAACTACTTGAGACGCTTTAAAATATAATAAACTGACGTCTTTTGATATAGTTTTATTTGTTTTATTGTTACTACTATTCAGTCGTTGTGTTATCCAATTTTTTATCTTTCCTTTTTGTATCTTTCCTGAATAAGTATGAGGAAAATCAGTAAGTATAAAAATTTTTGAAGGCTGCTTTACTGCAGGCAAACTTTTCTTACAAATTTTATTAATTTCATTTATGATTTCATCAGCCAAGCTGTCGTTATTAATTCTAATTACTGCAATTATCTCTTCACCCATTATGTCATGAGGAACACCTACGACAGCAACTTCCAAAACGCTTTTATGCTTTAAAATTTCTTCTTCTATAGAAATTGGGCTTATATTTATTCCTCCTCTAATAATAATATCCTTTTTTCTTCCAGTAATATTTAAATATTTTTTTGAATCTATTACTTCAATTATAGCGATATCTCCAGTTTTAAACCAATCAGTTTGATCAATATTATTAATTTTTCCATTATCTAAACATTGCTTCATTAAATAAGGAGAAAGGATTTCAACTTCCCCTTCTTCCCCTTTATAAGTAACATCTTCGCCTTTGTTATTTATTATTCTAATGGATAATTCTTCTAAAATTTCACCGACACCATGCGAATGGCTTATTTGATTATTTGTAGAAATAAATAGGCTCTCAGTTAAACCATAATTTTCATATATTGGAATGTTATATTTTTCTTGAAAGCTACTTTTATGTATTTTTGACAATGGGGCTGTTCCACAGATTATATAAGGCAACTTATTTTTACGAATGTAATTTATCCCTTCATCAGACCGATCCATTTTCAATATCATTGCAATAATTGTTGGGACCAGCCAGAGAGTATTAACCTGATATTTTATAATGTCTTTCCAAAAATTGATCATCATTGTTGGATTAAAAGTTTCTGTAATGACAACAGAACCACCTGAGATAAAAGGAATGAGTAATAAATTATAATATCCACCTAAATATGTCATTGACAACAAATTATAAAATATAGCATCCGAATTAATTCCCATAACTTCACAAAAACGTTTGCCATTTTCAAACAAATCATAATAAGTGTGTAAAACACCTTTGGGTTTTCCAGTTGTCCCTGATGTATAAATTAAAATCAGGTCATCATTTTCAAATATTTCATTTAAAAAACTACGATCATTATGATTTATGTTATTATTTTCAAAAAATTTAGATATTGAATAAACATTACTGATTGATTCATTCTGACCCAGTGTATCTATCAAATTATCTTCTATTAAACATGCATCAGGAGAACTGTCATTCATAATGAATTTAAAATTAAATACAGAAATCAAAGGATTAACAGGGACGACACAAATTCCATAAAAAAGACATGAAAAATATATTTTTGCTAAATCAATACTGTTATTCGCTACAACAATTAACCTACTTCCCTTTTTTAATCCCATTCTATTAAAATTTGAGCAGCGGGCAATACATTCATCATAGAATTCTTTGTAAGTATATTCATTACTTGAAGATGCTTCAACTATTAATATGTTATTTGCGTATTCTTCACAATGCGCTTTAAAATAATTAATATAATTCATAACAATATCCTTTATAATTATTTCGCAAAAGAAATTACAATTTTGTTTGAGAAAAATCTCTCCAATTCCATTCTGGTTCAGAATTAACTGTTTGAAATAAATTTGAATATTTTGCTAAATATTCTTCTGATTTTATTTCTGAATACCATGGTATTCTTTTTGCGGATCGGCTTGTATCGAGAAACAAAGGATCTTTTGCATATTCCTCTAAAGTTTTTGGTCTTTTATAACCCAATTTTTCAGCCTCAAAAATTAAATTTGTCCCAGGATATGGGGTATAAAAAGACACTTGATATCTTACATTTGGATTAATTCTTAGACATTGATTTATAAATTCTCTATTTTCTTCTAAATCGGATGATGGACCAACTACATTACCAAAAATAAATGCAATCATGATTTTGATTTGTAAATTATTCATGTTCTCCAAAATTAAAAAAACAGTTTCCTTTTGTACTTCTTTTTTAAATGCCTTTTGTATCTCACTGTTTATATTTTCAACACCAATAAAGATTCTATCCATACCTGACTGTTCAAGAAGTTTAAAATCATTTTTACTATACCTGCTTAATTCTTTTACTCTTGCATTCCCTCTCCAATAAACTTTTATTCTACGATCAATTAGACCCTGAGCTATTCCTAGCAGATGTTTTTTTTTTATTGAAAGTTCTGAATCAGAAAACCAAATGCTTTTTAATTGATATCTTGAAACTATATATTCCAAATCATCAAGAATTCTATCCATTGAAAGTGAGGTCCATGGGTGTTTACCTCCCCATGAACAAAAGCTACAGTTCCCTGGACATCCCATGGAAGTTGTGTAATTAAGAACTCTATTTTTTGTTAATAAATATGAAAAATCATAATCATTGAAATTAAATGACGGGAAACCAGACCAGTCAATCTTGTAGTCTTGAATTTTATATCTAAAGTCGTCAATATTTTTCAAGACATTATTTTTAAATAAAATATCTGTAACAGAATGCATTTCCTTGCTTGAATTTTTTAGTAAAGAAAGAAAATAAATTAAATTGTTTTTTACCGGTCCAACATAAACATAATCTGCATAGTCACTTTTCAGGACTGAAAGGGGGTCTGCAGTAGCATGCGCTCCACCCCAAATAACAGGAATATCACTTCTATTATTCTTTAAGATTTTTACAGCCCTAATCCCGCTTTCAATTTGATATCCTGTCATAGCACTAATACCAAATAATAGCAGTTCATCAAGATGTTCTTTTATTATATTTTCATAATTTTGATCTTTGAATTCATGAATAATAACAGGATTGAATCCGTTTGCTTTTAGTAAAGCTGAAACAAATATGGGACCTGATGGAATCCAGTCATAAGACATATTTTGTGTAAATTTACCGTAAAAAATAATAATTGTTTTTTTCATTCATTTCCTTTCCCTAAAAATAAGTGTATTTATTTAGTGTCCGAACGAAAAACAGGATTTTTGGTTATGATCAAGGAATACGAAAATTTTAAGCACAGACATATATTTAGTATTTCGAGGATTAAAAAATTGAATCTAACGCAAATATTGGCGAAAAAAACAATTTCCGTTCAGGCGCTATTTATAATTTGTCAAAAGCTTTAGATTACTTCATCAACTTACATGTGTTTTGTTCCATTTATATTCTGAATTAATATTTTTTTTAATTAATCCAATTTAAGAGCCAAAACATGGCAGCATTTAAGTCTTTAAGATAATGATTTTTGTTTATCGAACTAATTGTTGGATATAATCCACGCCTTCCTAATTGGGGCTCGCAATACATGACTGTATTCTCCCAATATTCATTGTTTTCAATGGCATTTACAATTAATGAAAAATATTTACGGATCAAGCAAGCGCATCAAAAGAAATAAAATTAACGCTATCTAAAGATGTATGATATACAAAAATGTTCCATGCATTGACCTCATTAGAGAGCCAACAGACAAATTGAATCCAGATGAGCAATATTGCCTGCCTTTCATCACTTCTACGAGGATTAAATGGAATAATAGAATGAGGTTCTTTATCTCGTAATACAATCTTTGCAGTTCTGTCTGTCAAAAAATCTCCCCTACGAGAAAGTTTATATGTAAAATTACCTGGATCTCCAAGGCAACTTATAACATATCCAGCTATAAGATTATTTTTTAAAAGCTCACTGCACATACTTAAATAAAAAATTGCACCTATTGTTTTCGGCATTATATGTATACCTTTTTGAAGACATGGTTTTAAGCTTTTCATATAAAAAAGCCATTACCAAAGGGCCAGATAATTCATTATTTGCCATTGATGGGTGGCATAAATATGTTGAAAATAAAATCTCTTCTTTTGATTCTCCATGAATTACTGCTTCACCAATTTCAAGATTTCCAGAATATAACTCTGAATCAATGAAAACTCTATATTCTCCTTCTATGAGATTTTTGAAATCATTATGAGATATACAAAATCCCCAGTTTTCTTTATAATAAGAAGTAACATAAGGAATTGCATCTGGCATCTCTGGCATGCCATTAATAATAAGGAACAATCCAATCGAAAACCTATTGTAAAGTAAATTTCTGGATTAAATCCCATTAAAGCAATTTCACCTTTTATTACAGGAATAATAGATTCCAATGTAAAATTTCGTAAAACTGCTACTTACTTTCAACTTATTCCAATCTTTTGACTCTTCCAAATCAAAATAATTTGAAACAGCTGAATAGGAGCTATAGTCCAGATAATTTGACAATCTTATTTTTGACTTTATCAAAATCTTCAACCTTGAATGATTCTGAAGTTTTTATATGATTAAAAACTCCCAGTCTACCCAGGCTGCTGATAACAGGAGTTGAAAAAAACCTCTAAGTAGAGTAACCATTTCTTCAATAATTTTTTTTGACATATTTCTAACTCCTTTCTATCTTAAATTTATAAATAAAACAAAAACTATAATGCAATCAAAGACACATCTGATAATTTTATTGCATTTTCAATTAAGTATTCTATTTTCTGACCAGAAATTTCTGCTATTTCAATAAGATCATTAGTTCCGTCTGCAAGGTTTAACAGCCAAAGCATGGTGTCATACATTTCCCAATAATCATTTATTTGATCACCACCAAGAATACTAATGGATGGATACTCAGCAAGCCTACGACCAAGTTGCGGTTCACAATACATTACAGTATTTTTCCAAATATAATTTGATTCAATGGTATTGATGATGGAATAATATAATTCAACTGATTCACAAAGAGAATTAAAAGATATTGCATCTTTATTGTCAAAAGAAGTGTGATATTGAGGGAATGCCTTGTTAAACATAGACCTTGTTAATACACCAACTGGCAGATTAAATCCTGGTGAACAATACTGTCTTTCATCACTACCGCGAGGATTAAAAGGAACAATAGAATGAGGTCCTTTATCTCGTAATACAATCTTTGCAGCTCTGTCTGCCAAAGAATCTCCCCTACGAGAAAGTTTATATGTAAAATTACCTGGATCTCCAAGGCAACTCATAACATATCCAGCTATAAGATTATTTTTTAAATGCTCACCGCGCATACTTAAATAACAAATTGCACCTATTGTTTCCGGCATTATAACAAATCTATATGTATACCTTTTTGAAGACATGGCTTTAAGCTTTTCATATAAAAAAGCCATTACCAAAGGGCCAGATAACTCATTATTTGCCATTGATGGGTGGCATAAATATGTTGAAAATAAAATCTCTTCTTTTGATTCTCCATGAATTACTGCTTCACCAATTTCAAGATTTCCAGAATATAACTCTGAATCAATGAAAACTTTATATTCTCCTTCTATGAGGTTTTTGAAATCATTATGAGATATGCAAAATCCCCAGTTTTCTTTATAATAAGAAGTAACATAAGGAATTGCATCTGGCATTTCTGGTATTGTATGAATATGCTTAGATAGCTCTTCCAGGCTCATTTTTTGGTTTATTGGTGTAGAATAACCCATTAAATGTAAATTATTTTCTTTAAAACAAGCATATTTTTGTCCATTTGGACTAATAAAATATGCATCTCTGGCATGCCATTCATAAGGAACAATCCAATCGAAAACCTTTTGTCCTGTATGAAATTTAAATCTCTCAAAAGATACTATTTCTTCAAGAATAGCTAAAGATTCACGAAACCCTGGACCTGTTATACTTCGGTTAATGGGCCACAAGCGATCAAAATATTCTTCTATTCTTTTAGCTGTCATGTTGAAACCTTTTGGGATTTAATTAAAAGTGTTATATTTACACTCTAGAGACAGGATCATTACCCTTCTCTACAATAGTTATTTTTTAATTAAAATATTCTCTAACAATATCATATCAATTTCTGAATTTTTAAATACATGTAAAGCATCATCAGTTGATTGTACAATGGGCTCACCATGCAAATTAAAAGAAGTGTTTAATATACCTGCAACACCTGTTTTTTTATAAAATGCTGAAATTATTTCATGGTATTTTGGATTTGTTTTTATATCCACACATTGGGGTCTTAGTGTATGATCTGCTGGATGTTTTGTTGCTGCTAAATCTTTTCTTGCAGTATCTGTTGAGTCAAAGGCAATTGTCATAAATGGTGCCTGAATTTTTTTGGGATTTACTAAATATTTGCTGGAATGTTCAGCAAGGATGGATGGAGTAAAGGGCATCCAAAAATCTCTGTTTTTAATTTTTTTGTTAATTTTTTCAACCATTTCAAAGTCTCTTGGATCAGCCATTATAGATCTATTTCCCAATGCCCGCTGACCAAATTCCATACGACCGGCACAACGTCCAATAACATATCCTTGTGTGAGATAATCAGCTATTACATCGCTGCTTACATCATATTCAATTTCATATTCTTCAAATAATTTTTTATTATTAATCCACTCTTTTATTTCTGAGGTTGAATATTCTTTTCCAAGATACATACTATTTAAAGGCCTGATACATTTGTTTGAAATTCCTTTTTTATTGCAATGATCCGACATCACCTGGTAACAAACTCCCAATGCAAGGGATTCATCAGAACCACTTCCGCATACAAATAAATCATTAACTTCAGGAAGTTCATGAATAACCTTATGAGCCTTAACATTCATTGCAATGCCGCCTGAAAATACAATGTCATGAATATTAGTATGTTTGATAGCGTTTAAAATCCATTGGGTCAGAATTTCTTCAAGATATTTTTGCAAGCCTCCGGCAATTCCGTCAAAGCGATAGCCTTCAAGCTTATCTTTGAAATAAAAATACATATCTGGGGGTTTTTCATGATAAGCAAAATCAAGTCCATTGACATACATTGTATTTTTAAATATTTCATATGAACCTTGAAGTATTTCTGGCTTTGCATAAGGTGCGAGTCCCATAACTTTATATTCATGTTCATTTGGCTTCATACCCAGTATTAATGTAACATATCGATACAAACGAGCAAGGCGGAAGTCAGTATGGGCAACTGAATGAATACGTTTAATCTTATTATTCTCCGCAATATTAACTGTTGCACTCAGGTCATCTCCAAAAGCATCAGCAGTCAAGGTCAATACTGGTTTATCTCTAAATGGGCTTCCCCAATAAGCATATGCAGCATGACATGCATGATGATCCACATGTATTATTTTTGAAAGTTCAACCCCAAGGCTGTCTGAAATACCTTTATGGAGTTTTTCTTTAAAAGCAGGCCAAATTCCTTCACTGTAATAAGTATCTTCTTTCCTGATCAAATCTTCAAGAGAACCTGGAAATTGATCTAAGTCAAGTTTATCTTTAAATACTTCTGTCCAGCTTATGTTTTTGTTCTCATAGAGTTTTGGGTACCAATATTCTTTTTGTGCGCGAATGTGGTCTTGAATTGAAAATGTTGAACAAACTCTGGCAATCCATGAGCCAAAAGCAAGCTGTGTTCCAGCAATGGCAACAATATCCAGATCACTTCCATTAATACCAGCTTCTTCCAGGCAATATTCAATGGCCTGTTCTGGATATTGTTCGTCATTTTTTTTCCTTGAAAAGCGCTCTTCAGAACATGCGGCAATTATTTCACCATCGATCATAAGTGCTGCTGTTGATAATTCACCAATGTTCAATCCAAGTATTTTCATCTTTTTAAACCCTTTACTGCTTAAAAAATTAAGCTCAAGTCAAAAATGTGAAATAACAATTTGATACTATAGCATGACAACACTTTGTCATCATTTTTTACTTGAGCTTGAAGTTTTTGGGTACTATTGTTTTATTATGTAGCAAGGACGTTCACAAAAAGGTAATTTATTAATTTTACATCCTTTATCTTTAAAATAGTTATCAACAGCTGTTGTTTCACCAGGTACAAGTCCATAATCATCTAACAATAAAACTCCACCTGCAACAATTCTTGGGTATAAATGTTCCAGAACGGTTACTGTTGGTTCATAAATATCAGTATCCAAATTAAGAAATGAAATTTTTAATTGAGGTTTTTTTTTAATATACTCTGGCACTGTATTGCATATATTTCCAGCAATAAGTTCAACATTATCATCACATTTTTTATGTTCAAGGAGAATTTCCAGCTGTTGGGTTGCAATACTTTCTCCACCAATATCATTTATAAAATGCTCCCTAAATTCTTTATCATCTTCAAATTCTGTTTCTGGAAATGGACCAAATGCATCAAAGCCAATTATTTTTTTTGAAATTTCTGTTGCCAGGAGTTTACGAAACATTGCAAATCGCAATAAAGATATTCCTTTAAAAACCCCACACTCAACAAGCTCACCAGGAATATTTAATGTCATCTTAAAGAGTTCATAATGAGCTATAAATTTGCTAATTCTTGATGGATCGCAAGTTGAATAAAATCTATTTTCATAATCCCAGCATTTATTAAAATCTGGCAATGTAATCATTATAAATGGCCTTTCATTATCTAATTGTCCATCCACCATCAACAGTTAAAGATTGACCTGTTATGTAATTGCTGTCGTTAGATAACAAAAATAACATAAGCCCAGATAAATCTTCTGGTTTACCCAGTCTGTTCAATGGAATTTTGGAAATTAAATTTTTTTTAAAATCATTAGTAATTACTGATTCTTTTGGAAATGCACCAGGTACAATGACATTGGCACATACATTTTTTTTTCCGTAATAGGATGCAATGAATTTTGTAAAGTTAATTAAACCAGCTTTTGCAATACCGTATTGGGGAAGCATATAAGATTGAGTATTTTTATAATTATCTGGATCAGGGGCTACAACACCATACATGGAAGCAATATTGACAATTTTTATTCCTTTTATATCTTTTTGAGATAATATGGCTTGAGTTGATATTAAAGTCCAAATAATACCTGAATCAAAACAGTTAATCCAATCTTTAATAATTGATTTTTCAAAGCAGTTCCTATCTTGTTGAAACCCTGTTTTTCCTGAAAAATCAAATGCATTATTTATTAAGGAATTTATTCTTCCATATTCTTGAATTTTTTCTCTAATTTTTTTCTGATAATCATCATGGTCATAAGCATTAAAGGGAACATAATCAATTTTTGAGCATATTTCTTCGCCAAGTCTGCACTCCCAGTCATTTATATCAAAAAAATCAAACACTATAACCCTTGCCCCTGCTTTTGCTGCTTCTATAGTATATTCACTTCCAAGCCATCCTAATCCACCAACTATAAGTATTATTTTGTCATTTAAGTTATATTTGTTTGATAACATAATTAAAAATCTCCTTCACAAATTAGAGAATCTTTGCTTATATTTCTTTTAGCAACCTTTCCTTTAATTTCAGGCCAATGTATTGGGGAAATCCCATTAAATGGCCGAAGGGCAGTAAGGTTTTCTTTTGTCAGAACATCACCTTTGGTAATATTTTTTCTTGCAACAATGGACCTTCTTGCATGCTGACGTGCCTGTGACTGATTTTGTGTTATATCTTTATTTGGGTCTCCACTCAATATATCTATTTTATCTAACTTATTTTTTAATGCAAGGGCATCATTGTAATCATAGGCATGATAATGATCGTTGCCTTTTAGGGATTTATCATAAGTAAAATGCTTTTCAATTACTTTTGCACCTAGCGCATAAGCAGTTGCAACACAAAGATAATCATCATCAGGTGGAACATGATCAGAATAACCAATTTCAATTTCTGGAAATTTTTCTTTTAAAAATAGTATTTTTGACAAGTCTGCATTATTATATGAAGTTGGATAATTTAGGACACAATGTAGGAGTATTACATGACAATTTGGTTTTTTATTTTTTAAAATATAATTTACTGTATTTGTTATTTCAATTATATTTGAAGCTCCTGTTGATAATATTATATCTTTACCAGTTTCGAGGATGTTTTCAATGAGTAATAAGTTAGTTAAATCTGCGCTGGCTATTTTATAATATGGCATTAAATTATCAAAATCTTCGATAAATTTTTCATTAAAGACTGTTCCACAAAAATCAATCCCACATTTTTTTGAATATTCTGACAGCTCAATGTAATTATCCAGCGTAAATTTGTCGTATTTTGAAAATAACTCATATTGAGAACGAGATTCTTCTTTTGATGTATCCCAATATGAAGGGCTTTCTTTTTGGGCAATGGTTTCAGCTGTATATACTTGGAATTTTATACAGTCCCAACCTGCATCTTTTACTTGTTCAATCATTAAAGTGGCTTTTTCCATAGAATTTTCATGATTGACACCCACGTCAGCAATTAAATACCTCTGGTATTTTTGCCTATTTGACCATTTACTTTTTTTCATATTTTTTCTCTAAAACACCTGCATAATAATCCATTTTTGCATGGTCCTTTGTTAAATTATTATCGTGATCTCTATATCTATATAGGGCAACAGGAAGGTGCAGCAATTTATATTTTTTAAGATATCTTGCCATTAAATCCTCATCCTCTCTGGAGAGCATTCCTTCATCAAATAAACCAATATCAAATAATGCATCTTTATGATAAATAATGCCACATGCAACTGGAAAATCCTTACTTGAAACCCTTTTAATTTTTTCTCCAAAGCGATCAGTGGTATAATAATCACAGGAAACAGCCCTGTATTCCCTTTCAATCATTATTGTGGAATATAACATTTGCAAAAAATAGCCATGAACAAAATCGTCTGCATCAACTCTAACAATATATTGTGATTTTGATGCTTTAATTCCAAAATTTGCACTATATGGAAGCCCCATATTTTTTTCATTAACAAATAGCCTGATTTCATCCTTATAATTTTTTAATATTTCTAAAGTATGATCAGTGCTACAATCATCAACAACTATAATTTCATATTGAAATCTATTTAAGGTCTGAGATATCAAACTTCTTAGACATCTTTCAATATACATATCATAATTATAGCTCGTTATAATAACAGAAACATCCATAAGTCATCCCTTATTGGTTATTCTTTAATGCAAAATATTCTTCATTAATAATTCCCATTAAAATTTCATCAAAATACTTTCCATCTCTAAATAGTTGTTTTCGTCTGGTTCCTTCAATTTGGAATCCAACTCTTTTATATAAATTGATTGAATTTATATGATCTGAATATGCTCCAAGGTATACTCGATGAAGATTTAGACGTTCAAAAGCATATTCAAGCATTAAACTACAGGCCTCAGTCCCATATCCTTTTTTCCAATAAGATTTATCACCGATCATAATTCCCAAATCACAGTAACGATGTATCCAGTTTATAGATCCTAGTTTAATATTTCCAATGTGCTTATTTGAATCTTTAACAATAATTGCGAGCATTACATCATTAGAGCTTTTGATTATATTGGCAAGGTATTTTTTTAGCTCTTCTATTGTGGATGGAAAAACCTTTGTTTCCAGCGTATTTATAACTTCAAAGTCATTGAGCCATGAAAGATATAATTCAGTTGCATCGCTTAATGTAATACCTCTAAGAAAAATATTTTTGCCATTGGCAAATGGGGTGTTCTTTGTATTCATCTGTTTGCCTTTATTTAATTCATAAACCTTATTACACTTGTACTTTTGTATCGGATGACTTATAATCTTACTTTAATACAGGTAAGGCTTGTAAACTAAATAATACCCCAATTAAGTCAGTCTTTTAAACCCAGAAACAGAAGGCTTGCCTTTTAATAATTCATGTATATTTCCTTGATTTTTTGCATTGCGAATTTCATGGAAGGAATCGTTCACTGCTTCAAGATAGATATCAACATGACTGTCACTGTGGGTGTACATTGCATAATAAATATTTGAAGCAAGAAAACCTTTTTCAAGCATTAGCTGCACAAATAAGGCTTTCATCTCCAATGCTTTTTCATGTTGAAAAACAAAATGACTTAGAGGTTTTATTCCACCAGTTTGAATATTTAGTTTGTTCTCTCTGGCACATTGATCCCAACCAGATTGAATTCTTGTCCCTAAATCCACAAGATGTTTTCCAACATTAAATTCTTGAAATTTAGCGATTGTAGCCAATGCTGCTGTTGGACCTATTCGTTCTGTCCAGTTGCTGCTGCTTATAAAAGAAGATTGTGCAGCTTCCATTATTTCATTTTTACCTATGATAGCTCCTATTGGATACCCATTACCTAAAGCTTTAGCAAAAACTGCAATATCAGGCTCAAAATCATAAAGCAAATGAGCACCGCCAGAATTCATTCTAAAAGCAGCTGAAATTTCATCAATAATTAACACACAACCAGATTTATCTGCTATTTCCCTTACAGATTCTAAAAAGCCTGGCTCAGGTTTAATATTACGAATTGGTTCCATTACTATTGCTGCAAGTTCATTAGAATTTTTATTTACAATATCTTGAAGCTCTTCAATGTTATTATAATGAAAAGGAAGGGCTGTTCCAGCCAAAGCTCTGGGAACACCAATGGGACTTAAACCAGGAAGAAGGTGGCCCTGTAACGCATTATCATCTTTAAGATTAGCAGAAAGATACCAATCATGCCATCCATGATAGCCACAAAATGCAATTTTATCTTTTCCAGTACATGCACGAGCAATTCTTACGGCTACAGCCATTGACTCACCACCTGTACGAGCATACCTGACTTTATCTGCCCAGGGATGAATTTCGCATAAGGTATCAGCCAATTCTATTTCTTCAGGACAGTTTAGAGATGAACTCGTACCCATTCTGATAATGGAACTAACTGCTGCATCAACATCCGGATCTGCATAGCCTAAAACATTTGCTCCAATCCCTCCAATACTCATATCCAGATATTTATTACCATCCAAATCCCATACATAAGAGCCCTTTGCCTTACTAAAATATGCAGGCCATACGCCAAGTGAAAATTGATCAGGTCGCTTTGAAAGGATCTGTGTCATTCCAGGAATTCGTTTTTTTGCACGAGTTTGCATTTTCATACAATTTGACATATTACTGGTTGTATTATCCCATTTATCTTCAATTAAAGATTTTGCATAGCCTTCATCCCTGGAATAAATTGAGTTTTTTTCCATAATGTCTGGATTTTTTGTAAGTAAGGAAACATAACCAAGCCATGGTGTGTCAGGATCAGAATTTTCAATTAAAAACTTTACAACTTCAAAGTCTTCTTTTTCATCAACACAAAGTCTTATATGAGAAAAATTAGATTCATATTCATAGCTGGCTGATTTAAAAATATCTTTTCCAAAATATGTAGAATTGAAATGAATATATGGAACCACATGCTCACGGTCAGACTTTAAAGATGTCTCTTCCCAGGCTTTTTTAAGAGCAGAATAGCTTAAAACAGCAACATCAATTCCATCAGGAAAACTCGGTTTAATAGAATTGGAGACATAGTGATAATTATTTGAAAAAAATAATTTTACACTTTCATCAACAACTCTAAAGTCAATGAGCGGACAGTCAGCAGTTATTCTAACTATTGTGTCTAAATTGTATTCTGTAGCTGCCTTATAATATCGATCTAAAACATCATCTTCACTACCTTGAAAGCAGTTAATCTGCCATTCATCACATAAATTTTTTATTGCTGAGTCTCCTTTTTTCGTGGATGTTGCAACAATAATATCTTCGATTTGTGTACTCTTTTTCAATCGATTAATAACATACCACAACAAAGGTTTACCTTTTACTTCCATTAAAACCTTGTTTGGAAGACGGTTTGAGCCTGTTCTTGCTTGAATAATTGCAGCAATCATTTTTACCCTCCTTGGTGTGTTCATCTTTTAACAAATATGTAGTACTATAATAGGGTACGTTATTCCGTCAGATCTTTAACAACTTTTGAGATGGAGCAAAATCTGGCACTACTTTTAAAACAGCTTGAGCAGCTTCTTTTGACAGGGTAAGGGTAATGTCACCAGATAGTTTTGCTGATTCAGCCAGAAGCCACAGCACTCTCCAATGTCTGAAACCATGTTGAAAAGCATTTATGAAGTCATTCTTAGCTTCAGCAGATCGTTTTTCTCCATACAGAATCAATGCATTCCAATAATAAAAGGTTGCAGTTTAATACTTTTAACAACCCTATGTTCTATCCACTTGATTCTACATGGTTTATTTGTCAAGAAATAAAAACTTAAATATCGAGTGTCATCAATTAATTACTCGATAATCAATCAAAGGGCAGTCAGTAGTAATTTTTACAATTGTTTCTACTTTATATTGTTTAGCTGTTTGATAGTATCGATCTAACACGTCATCTTCACTTCCCTGGTAGCACTTTATTTCCCATTCATTACAGAGTTTCTAAATTTTTCATTATTTTTTTCTGTGGATGTAGCAACAATGATATCTTGAATTTTTTTGATTTATTTACACGTTGAATCATATGCCTCAGCATTGGTTTAGCTTGTATTAATTAATTCCAATACTTTGTTTGGAAAGTGTGTTGTTCCTATTCTCGCTTGTATAATGGCTATAGTCATAATTAACTGCCTTATTGTTATTTTATTTATATTTTAAATCGGTTAACAAATTGATAGATTCACCATTTAATACTCTATCAAGAATATAAGGACGATAATGAGCATTAGGATGGTTCACTGATTCTATTCCATCAAATAATTCTCTGATATCTGAGTCCTCTTTAAGGATTGTTTTAATTTTATTTTCTATTTCAATATTGCATGCTTTGAAAACATCATTAAATACATATCCATATAAAACAAGAGTTTTGAATTGTTTGTCTGAAATCCATGGTCTGAATTTTTTTCCTATTTGATCATTAGTATCCCTAACCCAGAAATTTGCTTTTTCATAATTTCTAATATCATTTGTAATTTTAACATTACATTCTATTTTAATTTGATTTGTTAATTTAGTGTAGGGTAATGGGAAAAATAAATAGACATTTCCTCTTACAAAGGGATTGATTTTTTTTAGTGTCATCATTAATTCAACATTTTTTCTTAAATCATTCTTATTTTCAGTGGGTAAGCCGATGAGAAAAGAAACTGGAGACACAATGCCTTTACGATACAACTTTTCAACTTTAATGGGAACATCTTCCAATAACAAATTTTTATTGATGTATTTTTGTAATCGATGAGAGGCTGTTTCTACAGAAAAAATAAATGTTTGTACAATTCCGCCCATAGCATCTATGATATCATCATCCAGACAATTTAAATGGCCAATACACTCTTCAATATAAAAGTTGTTTTTTTGAAAGTATGTCAGTACTTCTAAAGCCCTTTTTTTATTTACAAAAAAATTATCATCTCCGAATGTAAATACTGCTGTTCCAGTATGTTTGTGAATATATTCTATCTCTTCAATAATATGTTTTGATGTTCTGTATCTCCAGGGAGGAATTGTTTTTCGAACAGATTTATCAATAGAGTGTTTGTAGCAAAAACTACAATTAAAGGGACAGCCACGACTAGACATAATCAGATAGTAATAAGGTATTTGTTTAATATTAAAGTGGCTTCCTAATAATTTCCAATTGGGTATTGGGTAGTCATCAAGTTGTGTTTTGGGGATTCTATCTTTATTATGAATAATGTTTTGTGTTTCATCTAAATATGAAATTCCTTTTACATGATCTAATTTCTTTTGATGATAAAGGGTTTCAGCTAATTCTAAAGCAGTTTCTTCACCTTCGTATCGAACAACAATATCCGGAGCATATTCATTAAGGACTTCTTCTGACATAATAGAAGCCATAATGCCTCCCCAAACAATGGTTAATTGGGGGAATTTATCTTTTATGTGATTGGTTAATTCAGCTGCGTTTCTTAAAAATTTTCCGATAATAACAGTCATACCAACAAAGATATAGTTATTATTCGAAATATAATTATCAATAACATCAATATAATTTTCTTCAATGTGTGTATCGATAATATCAACTTGATAGCCATGGTGAAAAAGATAAGTACCTATATATAAAGCACCAATTGGAGGAGGATCTCTATGAATTGCTCTATGTGATGTATGTTTATCTAAGTCATCTTCATTTTCATGGGCTGGATTTATCAGCAATACTTTTTTCATGTCATTTACCTTACTTAACTCTTTTTAATATCATGTGAACTTGCGATGAAAATTGATTCTTGTCAATTTCTAATTGCATTCCATCAATAATCGGAATAAAATCTTTTTTCCATAAATCCATCAGTTTTTTTGAGCATTGTATTTTTTCCATTAGAACAGAAATATGTCTAAATAAATCAACAATATCTGTTCCGAACCACCATTCTGCTAATATGTCAAAACTAAAATCTTTAAAAAGATACGACAGTGATTTTTTAGTAAATAAGTGTGTATGATCACCATCTAATTGCCGATGAAAAACGTCAGGCGAAATCATTTCTAAGTATACAGAGAGGCTAAAAGTTGGCACTGAAACAAATAAGAAATCTACATGTTTATTATTTTTTAATTCAAGTAATACGTCTCGAGGGCTTTTTAAATGCTCTAAGACGTCGACCATTGAAACAACTTTAGAACTAATATTACGAATAATAGAAGTCGTTTCTTCAACGGTGTGGGTGGATAAAATATTTTCTCCTATCATCGCATTTCCAAATTCCACCTGATATTTTGAAACATCTGTACCTGTCAAATTTTTAAGCCCAATTTTTTTTAGGGCTGAAACAAAGTAGCCAGAACCTGCTCCAAAATCAAAATAGTCAAGATCATGCGGATTAATATTCTTTTCTTTCAAAGAAGTATGCAAAAATTCTGCTTTAGGGATATAGATACTCGCAGTTCTGTAATTATAAGCTTCAACATCTTTTGAATGATAGTTTTCAGCGTATTCTTCTCCTGAGTTTTCAGCATATAATGCATCACATAGTTCATCTGTTTTTTCATATTCCCCATTTAGGTGGTGGCAATTTTCACAGATAATATAACCGATACTATCTTTTACAAAATCAGGAATTAATCTTAATTTTTTATTACAATTGACGCAACATATTCGCTTTGGTTGTTTTTTATATAATTGTGCTATTTTTCTTTGCTTCTTAACATGATGTTTATTTTCACTAAAAAAAGATTTTTTTTGATTTAACAATGATGCACTAGATTTACCGAAACGCTTTTTTGTCATTGTTTACCTCCATTAAGATTATAAATATTGTTTAAAAATTCTTTTAAATGTTTAATTATATTTATGTTATCAGTCTGTTAATTTTTTGTCTACGATTATTCTTTGGGGAGATATAATCGTTTGGGACGCTAGTTCATTCATCAATAAATCAATTATACCCATATAGGGTTCAAATCCAGAATAAAGCTGGTTATAGACAGGGTGCTCATAATCTTGAAATACAACATCAATGTTATGTTTGTTAAAACTATCTTCATCAATATAGTCTTGTCCACACTTTCCACTAAAATATGTTGTTGCTTTTAAATCCTTACATATTTCAAGAATAAGATCGTTTTTTGATACATTCTTTTCCTTCATGTCTGATGATTTAATGATCGTCGTTGAAATATTTAGAATGTTTAAAAAATCGATTAACATCTTAAAACAAAGATCTGAAAGATACTCCCATTCTTTTGTAAAATAATTCTCAATCAATGGTCTGTATTTTTTGAAATGAGTAGATTTACTATAGTTCATACAAATTGATTGATAATGTTTTTTCCTCCACTTTTGTTTATTATCGATTTTGATTTTATTCAATGGGGTTGTAAATAGAACATTTTTTGTAATAACAGGTACAGTAAGCCAAATCCACGATTGAGATGTTCTTATTTTATTTCGATTTTGAAAACTGTTTTTTTGAAATTGAACAGTATCCAGGTAAACGAAAATATCACTTTGAATAATTTTATCAAAGTATCCTAGCCAAGGAAAGTATGCGGGTTGATGAATACTAACAATCATTTTATTACTTCATTTTAAGAAAAATTAACATGATGAAGAATAATGGGGCTATTTTTTGCAACAGGCATAGAAGATTTTTTACCTTTGATTAATTCCCATTGGCTGGCAAAACAACCCTCTTCATCTCTCTTAAAGCAAATATTGCTTTCACTAAAAACTTCATTTTTTGAAATATCATTTTTTGCGACTATTCTTCGACGCATAATACTTTTCATTTCAACTTCACCAGGAGCAGGTACAATCTCACCAGAACCTAAAGCTCTTTCAACAGTTCGAATATCTTTTACCAGTTGGGAGAATTCAGTAACATCCATTGAAAACCAATGATCAGGACCTGGAAGATCGTGATCAAGGGTAAAATGTTTTTCTATTAATTGTGCGCCTAAGGCAACTGCAGTTGTTGAGGCCAACGTTCCTTGTGAGTGATCTGAAAAGCCCCAAATGATATCAGGGTACAAACGCTTAAGTGTTTGAATTTGTCTTATATTCATTAATTCAGGGTTAGTTGGGTATAATGAAACACAGTGCATCATCAATAATTGGTCTGTAAAGCGACGAAGAAAATTGATGATTCTATCCACTTCACATAAATCAGCCATTCCTTTTGAAAGGATTAAAGGTAGGCCGGTTTTTGCATAACATTCCAGGTTTATAAAGTGGTCAAAATCATCTGAGCCGACTTTTATTCCCTCTAAGCCCATTTTCATAAGCATTTCTAAATTAATTTGGTCCTGAACAGTTGTTAGAAATAGAATGTCTTGTTGTTCACAAAAAGATTTAAGATCTATCCATTCTTGTGTTGTAAACTCAAATCGTTTGAACATATCGTACATTTTTTCAACAACAGTTTTTCCCTGAGATTGATATTCAAACAGACTTTCTTTGTTTGAACAAAACTCATCTGCAGAAAAAGTTTGGAATTTAATGCAATCTGCACCAATATTTTTAGCAACACGAACCATTTCCTTTGCTTTTTCAAAGTCACCGTTATGATTACTGCTTGCTTCTGCAATGATAAAAGTTGGATAATCATCACCAATCATTTTATCACCAATTTTAATAGGGGCTGACATACTATCCTGTCTCCTTTGAAAGTTTTGATAATATATCATATTTCATTTCTAAAATTTTCCAATCTTCAGGTGTATCAACGTCTACTGAAAATCGAGGATCAACAATAAAGGGTTTAAGGCGCTCTACACGCTTAAGATCTTCATATTTTTGAATCGTATCAAGGTTAAAAAACCAAAAAAGGCCTGCATCAACAAGGGTTTCAGGTAAGTCCTGTGAGTTATATTTAATTTTGTCTGGAAACATAAGCTCCCAGTAACCATCTGTTTTTTTCGTCATTGCCCAATATGGTGAAACAGGAAATTCAATACAACTCATCAGAATTTCTGGCTGAGTATTTATATAGACAGAGTAAGCTTGATATAATATTTCAGGGGGGACTAGAGCAGCTGTCGCAAGAACGAGAAGAATTTCCTTATCAGAATTATTGGACTCTGAAAAACGTTGGATGTCATACATATAGAGGTCAGTCATATCTGCAGTGTCATTTGATAAATCAGGAGAACGCAATGATAGTGTCATTGCATTGTATGATTCGGCAATACTTTGAATGGTGAGATCATCTGTTGAGACACAAATGTTAGATAAAAATTGAAGTTGTTTCAGATTTTCAATAACATGTGCAATAATGGGTTTATCCTTTAGTTTTTTAATATTCTTTTTAGGAATTCGTTTTGAACCGCCGCGAGCGGGAATATATGCAATCATAGATACCCTTTCAAAGTTTGGCATCCTTCATATTTGTTGAAAAGTAGTTAACACTTTTTCCAGAATTGTGAGTCTCCGAGCGAAGAAAGGTCTATCACGTCTTAAAATTAAGAACCAAAAAAATCTTGCCCTTTCTCTGCTAGGAGACGCATTGCCGTGCGTCTCTACATAAGACAAATCGTACAAAAAAAGTGTTAACTGGAATATGAAGGATGCCCAAAGTTTATAAGTATTTGGTTTCTAGATTATTAAATATTTCTGAAACAATATGAGGCGCTCCTGGTTCAGTTAACAAATTATTGGCCTTTTTTTTCATAGATAACCTTTTGGAATTCGAACGAAAAAGCAGATCAATTATTTTTCTTACATTTTCTGGAACAATAGAACCATGCCAACCCAGTGATATAAGGCATCCTGCACTTTCCATTGAGTGAATCAAAGACTCTTGATGATATTCCAAAACAATTCCAACTTGAGGAACTCCCATTGCTGCAAGTTCGTAGCATGTGTTGCCACCTGCAGTTATAACTATATCTGCTAATGCCATATAGTAAGGCATATCATCAGTATCAATGACAAGTGTTGCATGTGGTGTATATTTTTTTACATCTTTTTTTACCTGTTCTTTTTCAGGGTGAGCCGCCCCAACAATAAGAGTAACTTGAATTTTTTGAAGTAAGTCACTAAGATTTCTAATAAACCAGCTTGAATGATTAAATGGGTCTTCACCTCCCATAGTAATTAATAAATGCAGTTGTGATTCACTTTTCTGATTCTCAAAAACATCCTTATTTTTTTGAAAAAATTTTGCATTGATTAAATTATATTTTGATCCCAATAATAATTGCTGATCATCATACTGGGTTTTATAATTGTCTTTAGTTAATCCCAGACTATTATTTATAAGAACATGACAAGGGTAATCCTGGTCGATCTGGTCAGTTATTCGAATAAGTTTGCATATTGGCAGGCATTTAAAAAAATAGTTTTGTTTTACATATCGACTATCAACTATTAAAATCGGTTTTGTTTTCATCGTTTTATTCTGGTTCAAAAGATTCAGCATAAATTCAAGATCGGAATCACTACCAGCTTTATCAGGCGATAATTGAACATTAAAGCCATAATCTTCAATTTTTTTTTTTCCAATAGCATCCGGCGAAAAGGTCACAAATTGAATATCACAATTCATGTTTTTAAAACTTTCAGCCAGGGTAATGGATTGCATAATATGACCCATACCATTGATTTTGCCGCCATCACATCTGAAAAAAATTTTATAATTATTTATAGACATCGTAGATTAATCGTTTAATGATCTAATTAATTGAAACGCTTCTGCATACATTACACCGCATTGGGCACCTCTGAATGATGCCAATGATTTAACGACTTGCTCAGATCTCGAATGAGGCGCCTTCCTCATCTCCTTGTCATAAGCTGTCAAGGCTTTAATTTTATTTTCAATATATTCTGAAATATCATAAAAGCAGTTGGGTTGAAATGGATGAGTTGGATTCCATTCTGTACTGGATAGCACTTCGAAAGCCATCACTTTTTTTAAAAAACTTAAATTAATCGGCCGAATGGCAGATAATAGAGCTTTATGTGTCAAGCAATGGTCAATATTCGCATCATGGGCTGCATGACTTAAAAGATGTGTCGGTTTAAAGTCTTTTATATGATATTCAATCTCTTTAACCAGATCAATTAATGGTATTTGATCAAAGCGGCAGCAGTAACGTTGGGAAAAACTAATATTTGTTTCAGAAACACCTAATATCTCAAGTGCTTTTAATGCATTCTTATTTCGAGTTTGAATTTCTGATTTTACAGATTCATTCTGAAAGTCTTCAGATGAATACCGAGCAGTAATTCCTTCTCCTAAAAAACAAACTTTAACAGGATTTCCAGCTTTTGCATATTTGGCCATAAAACCTCCACATCCAAGAATTTCATCATCAGGATGTGCAGCAATAATTAATATTTTATACATTTATTTAACCTTTTTTAGCATATTCCAGTCATCATACAATTTTAACAAGCCTTCGTCAATACTAGGTAATGGTATTTCCATAATTTTTTCTATTTTCCTAGTAGACATTCTCATATCTAAAGGACGATTTGCTTTCAAAGACGAATCATGTACACTTCCAAATGTTACATTTTTAAATTTCATATGAAACAAGTCCGCTAGTTTTAGTGCAAAGTCAGCTTTGGAAATTCCATTACCTTTAGCGCCAAGGTTAAATACTCCATTGATTTCATTTTCAATAAGCCATACTATAATATCAATAAAATCTTTAATATACAAAGGATTAAAAAAGATATCTGTAAAAAGAGTTAAAGATTTTTTTTCAATCAGGCAATTGATTAGCCAATTTGCAAAACTTGATTTCTCTTGATTCATGCTAAGTGCAAAGAAATTTGTTCGCAGTATTAAAAAGTTTTGAATCGTTGATACTATATCTTCCGCCCACAACTTGGTTAGTGCATATACATTTGTAGGAGATGCATCTTTTTCATCATGTTTACCAGGACCATTATATACCTGATCTGTTGAAATATAAATCATCTTGGTCAATGGAGATTCTTTCTCTATCCAATTAACAATATGTTTTGTTGTTTGAACGTTCAAGAGAAATGCTTCAAAATGATTTTCTTCACAAGCATCAACATTAGCTAACGCTACTGTATGAATAATTATATTTGGTTGAATTGAATTTAAATAGGTCTTTGTCTCATCAGGATGTGTTAAATTTATTGAAGCAAAATTATTTGCTTTCATTGATTTTGAGTATCCAACAAAATAAGAAAGCGGATTTGAATGAAATTTATGCAAGAGCCAGTTACCCATTAAACCGGTTGCACCAGTCACTAATAGTCTATGATTCGAAATATTCATTATATTAAGTTCTAAAGTAGAGTACAAAAATTTTCTCAAAAGATTTGATTCGATAATGAAAATTTAATCTTCCATTTTTTTATGCTTATATCTTCCAGTTTTAATTAATTTAGATTTATCCAAACCCAGCTTTAGCTTATCTGAAATTTTTATCAAGCTAGTTTTCACAATTTTTTTTATATGTTGTGTTTTCATTGCTGTCAGGTTTATTCTAAAATCTTGTCGATCACCTGCATTCATAAGATAGTCTTCCTCGTCCTTTATAGCACCTGTCTGTAATGCATAGTTATAGATTGACGTTCCTGGTAAAGGGATAAGATATCCAACACTAGGATAAACTTCAGTATCTTCACAACAAGTAAAAGTCTCATTTAATGTTTCTTCGGTTTCTTGCGGGTATCCAATTACAATACTTGTCCAAACAGCAAGGCCTCCTTTTCTGACAACAGCAACCTGTTCTTTGAAATCATTGACATTTGTATTTTTGTGCATTGCTTCTAAAATTTTTTTATTTGCTGATTCCAGAGAAAAACCAAGTCCAACACAACCAGATTCCTTTAATTTATTAACAATATGTATATCTTTCATTTTTAATAAATCTGATCGACATGCAGCTTTCCAAAAAATATTCAATTTTCTCTTTATAAGTGTGTCTGCAAATTGTTCACAGTGTTTAGCAGAATAAAATGATAATTCATCATGCAAACTTATATAATTAATGTCGTATATTTTTTTCAATTCTTCGATTTCATTGCAAATATTCTCTGGTGAGCGTACACGATATTTGTAATTTTTAAAAACATTATAGCAAAAGCTACAATTAAAAAGACATCCACGAGCTGTATTGATAGGTAGTAGTCTAATTGTTTCGTATGGTATGGGAAATGGTTCGTATGTATATAATTTACTTTTATCAATGTATAAATCGATATCAAAAAGAGACCAGTTTATGAAAGGTAGTTCATTAATATCTTTTATTGGTTTTTGGAGTTTTGTATAAACGATGTTTCCTTTATCTATAAAGGCAATGCCATTAACTGTTTTCAGGTCATTATTCATTTTTATAGCATTAAGCAGTTGAATAATTGTAATATCTCCTTCACCCATAACAGCAATATCAACATCAGTTTTTGTTAATAATGTCTCAGAGATAGAGGAAGCTACAGAATTTCCCGCTATAATTAAGGCATCTTTATTCTTTTTAATAATATTCGCAATTTTTTTTACATATCTATAAGCAGTAACAATGCAACCTAATGCGGCTACATCATAGCTCTTCTCTTTAAGTTGTGTCTCTAACTCTTCATCAGAGTATCTGTAAGCATCAATATCCAAAATTTCCAAATCAAATCCAGAATTGTGTATTGCTGTTGCAATATAAGCCAAACCTAAAGGAGGCATCAATACTGGCGTATCAGGACGTAAAGAAATGTTTATTAATAGTACTTTCATTTTTTTCATTCCATTAATCTTTAAGTCCAATAATATTCATGATGTCTTCAGCATTTAACCATGTATCATTTGAATCGCTGGAATATTTTGAACCATCATTACAGCGTTTTCCAGATTTATAATAAGCAGATTCTGTTTTTTCTAAAAGCCAGGTATGGTCTTTTGATGGAGGAAGTACAAAATGATCATCGAATTCATAAGCGTCTCTAAATTCATCTTCAGGTATAAGAACTTCATGTAATTTTTCACCAGGCCGAACCCCAACATATTCAAATTTACAATCTGGCCCTATAGCTTTTGCCAAATCAGTAATTTTCATGCTTGGAATTTTAGGGACAAAAATTTCTCCGCCACTCATTCTGGAAAGAGAATCTATAACGAACTGAACACCGTGGTCAAGTGTAATCCAAAATCGTGTCATTCGTTTATCAGTGATAGGTAACACTTTTTTTTCTTTCATTTTCATGAATAAAGGAATAACTGACCCTCGACTTCCAACAACATTTCCATACCGGACAATTGAAAAGCGTGTCTTTTTTTTGCCAACATATGCATTTCCCTGGATGAACAGTTTATCAGAGCATAGTTTTGTAGCTCCATATAAATTTATTGGACTGGCAGCTTTATCAGTACTTAATGCAATTACCTTTTCAACATCTTGATCAATTGCTGCATCAATAACATTTATTGCACCATTGATATTGGTTTTAATTGCTTCAATTGGATTATATTCGCAAGCTGGTACTTGTTTTAAAGCTGCAGAGTGTATTACAATATTTACATCTTCAAATGCTCTATAAAGACGATCCTTATCCCTAATATCACCGATAAAAAAGCGAACATTAGAATAGTCTAAGAATTGGCGTGCCATATTAGATTGTTTAAGTTCATCTCTGCTGAAAATAATAACCTTTTTTGGATTGAAATTTTTTACTAATTTTTCTGTAAATTTATTTCCAAAAGAGCCGGTTCCACCTGTTATTAAAACTGTTTTATTATGAAACACGTTCAGTCTCCTTTTAACAAGCTTATCAAAGCTTAGCTTAACTTATATAAAAATGTATCTTCTATAATTTCTGGGTAAGGTTGGAGTTCCAAATCTTTAGATTTGGGAGTTACAAACAAAAAAGCACTGACGCCCAAATCTAAAGATTTGGGACTCCAGCGCCTGGTTAGCCCGAAATTTAAAGAAGATACATAAAAATTACTTTTATTGGTTAGTCTTTAATACTTAAATATTGCGCGAAAATTTACTCTTTTACGAGGAACCATTGATACACAACATCTCTCTTCGTATCAAGACGGTAATCACCTCATATTAAAGACTTTGAAATAAAAAGCATGAGCAAATCGTT
>Ga0272440_1000828_pt1 | contig 26067 bp, 30 predicted proteins | sample SSMMMBAug17_FD_192440 | JGI IMG/M metagenome (GOLD analysis project Ga0272440, IMG submission 192440) | Marine sediment archaeal communities from Little Sippewissett salt marsh, Falmouth, MA, United States - SSM-MMB-Aug17 | ecosystem: Environmental > Aquatic > Marine > Wetlands > Sediment ...
GCATCAGTAACATGTAAAACTCCAATGGTTCTATAGGTTTTGGCATTTTTTTCTCTTTGCATACAGATTTAGTCATAAAGATTTTGGCAAGGCGCCAGATCAAAATTATCCGCAGGCGTACAATAGTACGTTGAGGACGAATTTTTATCTGGGAACGAAGTCCAAAATCTTTATGACTAAATCTGTAGATTCCAGTTTTCAATAAGTTCCTCTTTGTGTAAATCATACCATTCCAATACATGCCTCAATGCTCTTTTAGGAAATTTTCCTTCTACTATTCCATTAAAAATATTTACTGAAATTTCATAATTACCATATCTTGCATGAAAATGCGGTGGTGAATGATCCTCCCAATACATTGATATATTATTCCAAGAAATCTACTTATTGATGGCATTATTTATCTTTTACATATATTAAGGTGATTTCCGAAAAAGAATTTATCAAAGTCTTAATTCCCCCCTTGAGGGGGGGGTTCGTATTAATGGTACAAACTCAAAAACACCCCCCTAACCCCCCTCAAGGGGGGAATTCGATCTTGGTAAATTCTTTTCCGGAAATCACCTAAAGTAATAATAATTCATCATTAATGCTTTTTGCCATTTGAATCTCAATTGATAAAGATTGTTCATATTCAATATTTTTTGACAAAGATTCATTTAGATCGTTAACTTTTTGTTTATATAACTCTATTGAAGTATTGTATTTTTTTTGTGCTTCCTCAGCAGCATAAGCAGCCTGATCAAAATCATTTACATATTTTTGTAAGGTATTAATACCATTTTTTCTTTTTTCATTTGAGTTTATTAATAAGTCATTTTGATATTTTTTTTCTTTAATATCCTTTTTTAAAATTTCGTATTTTTCAGAAATAGAATTGTGTTTATTGATTATTATTTCAAGATCCTGATTTAATTTAATCTTATTTTTATATAATTCATAAATATTTGAAAGATCTTTATGTTGATTTTCTAAACTAAATTTATTCTCTTTTTCAGATTTTAATTGTTTTTCAATACTTGACAGTATTGACTTATTTTTAATTCTATCTTCTACAGAAGTTATAAAATTATGATTTAAATCATCTAATTCTTCCATTATTTGTTCTTTTTTTAATGAAGTTGATGCAAGTCTAACATCTATATCATAAGCAAGCTTTTTTCTATCATGATCCATTTGTTTTAGAGCTTGTGTAAGTTGATTTTTTCTCTTATTAACTAATTCATTGGTTTCAGAATAATCCTCAATAATTTTTTCTATTAAATTAATTTTCGAGTCAAGAATATCCTTACTTTTAACAAGTCTTTTATGCTCATTTTCTTTAGATTCAATTTCATTTAAATAATATGAAGAATTTTCATCCATTTCACATTTGCTCTTTTTTAACAAAAACACTTCTCCATTAATATCAGTTATTTCCTGCTTCATAACAGCATATTTTCTTCGAGAACTGGAAAGAGATTTTTTAATCATTTCAAGATTAGATACCATTTGATTTAGTTTTTTATTTAAATTGCGTTTTATTAAAGAAGCTTTACGACGCTTATCTATAAGTTCCTGTATTTCAATATTATCTAAATGCATTTTGCCTCCTCAATTGAGTCTAATAAATAAATTTGAATAATTACCCTTGTTGTATATATTGGTTCCATCTTTCTTCAAATTGCTCAAGCTTTTGTTGAATTTCTCTTTTCTCATCTCTGGCATTATTTAAAATTTCATTAGCATCATTTAATTTTTCATTATATGAGTTAATCTCTTTTATCATTGGTTCTGACTTAACTTTTGCCTTTTTTAAATCATTTTCTAATTTTTCTGATTCAATTTTTACTGTTTTATTTTTACTGTCTAACTCATTTATGTCATTTTGAATTTTAATAGATTCTAAATTTGTAGTTTCTTTTTCATTTATGTCTTTTTCAATTTTTAATTTTACACTATTAATTTTTTCATGCAGATCTTGTATTTGAGCCTTAAGATCATCTTCCTCAGTATTTAATTTATTTTGAATTTCTAATAGATTGTCATTTAAAATTTGTTTTTTTGATAAAAGATTATTAACATTTTGATAAACCTCATCTCTTGCATTTGAGGCTTCTTTGATCCTATTGTTAATATCATGGGTAAAGGCTTTAAGCTTAGAAATATTATTTGTTTTTTCATTAATTTCTGTTTGAAGCTTTGATATTTGTTGATTAAGCTTTTCAGACTGTTTTGCTATTTCGTTTTTTAAGACATTCAGTTCATTCTCTTTTAACTGACTTTTAGAAGATAATTCAGAAACAATTTGATCAATTTTTTCTTTTTTTTCGTTTGCAGCTTTCAAATTATCAAAAGCCTGATTATCATTAACAAGACTATTTATTTCTTTTTCAGTATTAGATTTACTTAAAATAGAGTTCTCAATTTTTGTTAATGTATCTTGTTTTTGTTTCTTTAATAATTTTATATCTTTAGTAATTTCATTTACTTTATTATTTATTTCAATTTTTTCATTGTCTATTTCTTTAAAAGTTTTTTCTAGCAATTGATATATACGATCATGTTTTGTATGAGATTTTTCTATTATATTATTTATAAAAGCACTTTTTTGATCATAAAAATCAGTAATATCTTTTGAATATTTCTTTATATTATTTTTAAGCTCATTTTTAATATCAGATTCATTATTTAAAAGGAAAAGCTTTGCATTTATTTTGTTAATTTTTGAACTATCGCGCAAATAATAATCAATAAGAATTATTTCAGCGTTTTCCTCTTTTGCTAAATTATAAGCATTTGAGATATCGTTAACCATTTCAAGGCTAAAATATTGAGATAACGCATTAAAAGCTTTATTATATTCATCTTGATCTTGAGTAACTATTAAAATTTTTTGTTTTTTCATTTTAATTTCCTTTTCAGTGAACAATAGATACTACAAAATCGGCTTTACCTCTTATGTAAAACCGGTCATTTTTTTGAGTAATTTCAAAATAGATAATTATTGAATTTTAATTCCAATATATTTTTTTTATTTGTTTCTTTTTATTTTTACTATGAAATCAACTATAGCTAAAAATCTTAATAATGGGCTGGTATTTTACCACTCTAACGAATTTAATGTAACTCCATTCTCTACATTTTCATTTCTAGCGTCCATGATACTTTCAACCATTCCAGGAATATTTCTTAAGTATTCATCATCACAAATATATTTTGACTGCTCTAAAATCTTAATCTCATTTTTTGTAAAGTGATTTAATAACCAAAAAAATTTGTCAAATATTGTATCCTGTATTTGTAATGTTATTGTCTGCATAAATGCCACTAAATTTATTATAATTCAAATTTGATGGTCTCGTAAAAAGTCTAAAATTGAAATTTTTATCTGTGTAACAATTTGAAATTATTAATACCAATTTTAATAAAATTGACTTTCTACGATACCATCAAATTTGTTTTTTCTAATAACATAAATTACAAATTCATTTGTCAGTCCTTGTTAATCTGTGTCATAACTAACAAATACCTTATTTGAAGTATAATAATTCTGTCAGAGCTTAGTTTAAAAAAATTACTCAAGCATTTCAAAATGCTCTTCAAATTTTTCAATTTTTTCTTTTAATGTTACCTTTTCTTGTTTTATATTTTCAACTTCATTATGAATATTATTAATATTTTTTTCTATTTGCTTAAGATTCTGGCTGTGATTATTGATAATACTCATTGTTTGATTTAATTCTTTTTCAAAATTATCTTTTTTATTAAGTTGATTTTCATAGTTATTTTTAATTTCAATTTGTTGTTTGATCAAAGAATGATATTTATTTTGAATTTTTTCTTTTTCAGATGATATATTATCATAATCCTGATTTAAATTTTTTAATTCAGTATTTAATTGTTCAATATTTTCAATTAAATCTTTTGCTTTACCATCTAATTGATCTTTAAGCTTTACAATTTGAGCTTGAATATTTGAAATTTCATTATTTAAAATATTTCGATTATTTTCATACTCATTATTTTCAGATATAATGCTGCTTAATTTATTTTCTAATTCCTGCTTTTTATTTTCATGCTCTATTAAAATTGTATTTGAAGTTTTAAGGTCATTATCAAGAGAATCAATTTTATTTTTCAAGTTTTCTTTTTGTGATTCTTTAGTATAATTTAAATGATTTATTTCATTTTCTGTATTTGGGATTTTTTGTTCAAGCTCAGAAATAAGCTTTTGGGATTCATTGTTATGAATAGTAATTTTGTCAAGTTCTAGAAGATAGTCATTTTTTTCTTTTTGAAGATTTTTAAGCTTGGTAATTAATTCATCAAGTTCTTTTTTTATTGTCTCAAATTTTTGAACTTTTTCTTGTTTTTCATTTAAGACTTTTTTATGTTCAAGCTCTAAGATCACTAAATTTTGATTAAGCCTTGATCGTTCTTTTTCTGTTTCGCTAATTTTAGTATTTAAAAGTTCGAATATTTCTTTATTCTTTTTTTCAATTTCTTTTTTATGTTTATTATCACCTGAAATCAATTTATCAAATTTTGAATTGATTTTATTTGAAATTTTTTGAAATTTATCATGAATGTCTTTTTTTGCATTGTTTATACTGTTTAATTTAGCTTTAATATTATTAACAAGATTATCATCAGAATTTTCTAAAATAATATAATTTGAAATTACAAAATCATAATTTGAACTGTCAAGTTCTTGCATAACTTCTTGACTATCTAATGTTGTTAGATCAAAATATTGAGAGAAAATTCTTCTTAAATTACCTGATATTTTAGGGTCATCTAAAACAGCCATCATTTTTTGTTTTTCACTCATTTTTATCTCCTTAATTTCAAAAAGCTAAAATTTCACAGTTGCACAGAACATAATGCCATTCGGGCAATATTCTGTAATGTGGAACGTAATGCCCTTAGGGCAATATTATGTAGATGCAAATCCTCTATTCGCTCTTAATGAAAGGCATCAGATAGAGGGAACATAATGCCGTTCAAGCAAAAAAAAATTTTATATTCAATATTCAAGATTTAACTCCAACCCCATGCTTTAATTAATAATGATATCTTGCTTGTAAAAAATCAATCTTATTCTCATATACACGATATACGAGACGATCCTCAATAGTTATTCTTCTTGACCAAACGTTTCCTGGTAAATGCTTTAAAGATTCAGGTTTTCCGATTCCATGATATGGGTCACGTGCAGTGTCTTCAACTAAATTAAGAACCCTTAAAGCAACTTTACGATTCGTTTTAACCCAAAAAGAAAGGTCTTCTCTGAAATGTTTTTGAAAAATACAAATCCATTTCTCTTTTTTATTCAAATCCAACCTCTATCTTAAGCTCTTCAATAGTTTGTTCTTTACCCTGATCCTCAAATGAAGATTGTAAAGCCTCAAGTAAACGCTTAGCATTTTGGGGAGAACGAAGTAAATAAGCTGTTTCATTTAAAGATTCTAATTCAATCGCAGGAAGTAACACTAAATCTTCATAGCCACGTCTTTGAATATATAAAGGTTCTCTTTTATCAATAACCATATCATAAAAAGAAGAAAATATATTTTTTGTTTCAGTATAGGTAGCTTGCATTTTTTTATCCTTGTCTGTCTGCCTATTTTACTTTGACAAAAAGTGTTTTTCATTACCTGGAAAAATTATTAATGACTCAACGCGGACTCCACTAATTGTTTCAAGATACTTAATAATCTCTTCAATGCCCTACTTTACCATCATTATATCATATTTCAGTTCACCCCTTTTTTCAGCTTCAATTATTGCTTTATCCAAATACCCTTTTGTGGTACCTTATATTATAATTCACCTTATTTTTTTCAAATTCGTATGTACTGACACTGACAAACACAGACTTACACGTTAAATTATTGGGAAATAATTTTCTGAACATTCAATGTTCAAGATTTAGGTGATTTACGAAAAAGAATTTACCAAGATCGAATTCCCCCCTTGAGGGGGGTTAGGGGGGTGTTCGTATTAATGGTACAAACTCAAAAACACCCCACCTAACCCCCCTCAAGGGGGGAATTCGATCTTGGTAAATTCTTTTCCGGAAATCACCTATTATTTTTTTAATTCATCCCAATATTCATCAGGCATATCTTTACAAAGAAGTAAAGCTCCATTAGCACCGGCATACAATGGTTCTTCAACCTTAGAAACCTTACCATAACCAAGATTTTCCTTCATATAATTTTCAATTTCTTTTTGTAGTCCAACAATTTGACTTCCTCCACCAGCAAGAATAACATTTTTTTTCAAGTCATCTTGAAATTCCGGGTCAAAGCTTGCAACAAGCTTTCTTACTCCCTCGACTATTTCAGGAACAATTTCTCTACAAGCTATTCTTAATTCATCAGTAACATCATGTTTAGTTGGTTTACCATTAACAGGAAGTTCAATAAAAACTTTTTCTCCATATTGAGATATAAAAGAATTTTCTTCTTTAAATTTTTTAATCATTGTAATTGTAAAATTAGCATTTGAATATTTTTTTTCAATTAAATCAAGAAAACATTTATCAATATAATCACCAGCTTTTAAAGTTGTTATCTGATCTTCTTCAGTTGGTAATGTACCATGCATTCTGCATAAATCAACAGTTCCTGCACCTATATCAACAATAAGAGCATTAGAATAAATATTTAATCCATATGCTACTGTAAAAGGCTCTGATGCAATAAGTACATCGTCTAAAATCCCATCTGTTATTTCAAGCATATCTTTTTTATTTTTTTGACTTGCCAGGGCAGGCGCACCTATTACAGCTCGTAAATGATAATCTTTATAATTTTCACATACAAGGCTTATAAGATGACCTAATAATTGTTTTGCAACTTTTTTAGATTGTTCAGCTTTTTCTTCGCTAACATCTGTATATTTTATAGTACCTTTATCAAAAGGTCTGTAAAGATCCAAAGCTAGCCTGTGCTTTAAACATTCATCTCCAAAAATAATGTCTTTTCCCAGCATTTTAAGAGATACTGCATCTTTTGGATATCCAACATAACTGGAAATAAATGTTCTAATTCCATTATCACAGACAATGACACTTCGTGATGTGCCAAGGTCTATTCCAATATTTATTACTTTTGACATTTTCTCCTCAATAAAAAAAATCTATATTCCTTTAAGCAATTTATTTTCATTAACAATCATTTTCAGTAACATTCTTCGATCATTTCCCAACTGTTTCTTTACTTGCTTAAACTCCTGATGACATGGCTTTACACCATATTTTTCAAGCTCTTGAAGCTTTTTTTCCATGTTATTAATCTTATTTTCAAGATCAATAATCTTTTTTTTACTTGCAGCCTTTACATTTTTACATGATTTATATGAATTATTAATTCGAGCTTTATAACTTCCATATCGTTCATACTGTATTTTTGCTATTGTCTTAGATTTGTAATTTATAATTGAATTTTTTAATCTGCTTGCATCATTTATCAGACAATTCCCACTTCTTTTAGCAATACTTACAAACTTAAGTGCCCAATAATCTACAGCTGCATTAATGTAATCTACTGTTGTATTTATTTTATTTTTCTTCATAACAATAACCAACAATCTATATCTTTTATCATTTCTACCTTATCAAAAAGGTCTTAATTAAATAAAAAAAAATTTGTCAGATAATATAGTGGCTATCCAAAAAGAACTCTTATATAATCATTATGTTCCATAAGGTCGGCAAGAAAGAATTTTAAATTCTGTTTATCTTAATTAAACAAGAACTGTTTGTCAACATAAGACAAATAATCATAAATATCAAACAATAATTATTTGATTTTCTTTAATAATTACAATTCCAAAATTTTATAAGTATAAATTATCAACTATTTAATGCAATATCAATAGGATGATACTTAACTATCTTTAAAAATCATTGAAACTTCCATCTTATTCTGGCTTTCTCTAAACTTGTTATAAATTTGTTTTAGCATTTCATTACAATTTTTTAAGTATGGCAGCCTGTTGTCTCTTTTAGTAGTTATTTTTTTTATCCCTTTTTGTAAATCAGAAAGCCTTTTTAATATAAGATCTTTTTCACTTTGAATATCTTCAAGTTCAGCATTTAAATTATTATTCAAACTGGCACTAGATTGATCGTCTTCCTTTACTGTGCTGATACGCAAATGTAAATCATTGACCTCTTGAATTCTTTTTTCCTTTTTGAGTTTCAAAATTTCAATATTATCTAAGACTTTTTTATGACGTTTTTTATAGGAATCTATATAAGATTGTGCAGATGAAATAGTAATATTAATACCATCAAATTTACCAGTAATTTTTTCAATTGTTTCTTTATATTTGCCATTTTCAGCTTCAAGGAACTTTTTCATGTTATTTAATTCACGAAGCTGTGTTATGTCTTCGTTTTTTGAAAATGTTGATTCATTTTTTTCATCCATTAGTATTTCCTTTTATAAAAATCAATTTTTAGCTTTTTTTCCATATTCAAAGTTCTTACATGAAGTTGTTGAAGGTCTTTAATGGTTTGACTAAATAAAATGTCAATATTATCAACATCATAATATTTTTCAGGGACATCATTTTCAAGTAAAGACATTTTCTCTATTAAAGTATTAATTTCACCTTTAATAAATTCAATTTTACTTACAAGACTGTTAAGTGAAGAAAGTCTGGAATCAAGAGTATTAGAAATTTTTAAAAATTCAGTGTTAAGTCTTTGTTTTTCAGAGTCATAGAATTCAAGCTCATTGATAATTGCTCTTTCCTGAGCTCGAATATTAGCTAAATTTCCTTTTTCATTTTCAAGTTCATCATTTACTGCAGCTGCCTGCTTTTGTTTTTCAATAAACTTAAGCTCTAAATCTTTAATTTCTTTACGCAGGTTATGATTTTCTTCTTCAAGCTTATCAATCTCATTAACAAGACGTGAATTTGCTTCAAAAACTGTCTCGTTTTCCCCTTTTACACTTCTTTTATCATTTGAAATTTTTTTGAGTAATTCATCTCTTTGTTTAATTAACTCATCAGAACTGGAAAAACCTTTATATTTCATGATTATTCTCCACTAATATAAAGCTATTTAAGAAGAAATTTTTAAAAGAAAAATTATACAAAATTTTATAAAGCCTTTATGTCTGTTGAGACAGTGAACTAAGTTGGCAGTTAAAAATTTACTTTCCACTAAATCCACTAAGCATACTATGTTAACTAAATAAACTGCATATGATTTAATAAATTAAGGAATGCTCAAAATAACATGCTCATTTTTTTTGAACGTACTAAAAAATAAGGTCGTTTAGAGACGCAGCATGCTACGTCTCTACAATCCCATACCAATACGAACATTTTTTGAAATGGGGAATTTTTTTTGCATTCCTATTTATGATGCCCCACATAAAAGGCTTATATAAAATTTTATTATATTATAAATTTAATTTACTTGTTTTAATCCTTAGTGATATCATCTTTTTTCTCTTCATCTTTGTCATCATCATCATCATCATCAATTTTAGTATCATCATCATCATCTACATCTTTATCTGTATCAGAATTTTGATTGATATCCTGAGCATCATCATCATCATTATTATTATTATCTTGATCATCTTCCTGATTATCGATTTCATCTTCAGTTTCAGAGTCATCTACATCTTGATCTTCATTGTCTTCAGAATCTTCACTTTTATCATCATCATTTTCTTCGTCATCATCATCATCTTTTTCTACAGTTTCAATTGTTTCAATGTCATCTTTCTGAATATCTTCAGTTTTTTCATCTTCAATACTTTGGTCACTATCTATATCTTCAGTTTCAGACAAATCATCTTTATCTTCCTTTAAATCATCTGATTCAGATTCATCATCTTCTTTAATTACATCTATTTCAATATCTATCTCATCTTCCTGATCTTTATCAGGTTGAACAATATCTAAGCGTCCTAATTTTTTATTATGCCACCATCTTTTTAATTCATCTATTGCTTCAGTTTGTTCAATACCCACTTTTGAAACGTCAAATTCAATGCTTTCTCCAATAATCATTTCAAGGCTGTTTAAAACGCTTTTTCTTATTTCTAGATTGTTATCGCTTAAAAGGTTAATTAAAGGAAGTACAGCAGCTTTATCTCTAATATTTGCAAGAGTTGATATAGATGCTTTTCTAACTCTTTCATCATTATCATTTAAGCACTGTACTACAGAAGCTACACTATAATCTGGGAATATTTCTTCATTATCAATCCATCCAATAAGAAGAAGGGCAATTTTTCTAACCTCAGGATGTTCATCTTTAAGGGCATCTAATAGATAATCAATACTTGTCTTATTTTCAGAGAGCTTATATAAACCTCTCAGGCAGGCAATTCTTACTCTATGGTGTTTATCATTAACAAATCTTACAAAAGCAGGAACTGCTCTACGATCGCCAATATTAATTAAAGCATTTAATATTTCTGAATTTAAATAAGGGTCATTAAATTCAAGTGCTTCAGTTAGAACAGCAACAGTTGCAGGATATTTCATTTTAGCAAGCTCTGAGGCTGCAAGAATTTTAATTTCAACATCATTATCTAAAAGGTCATTTGCAATTTTTTCAAATTTAGCTCTTTCTGATAAGGAATCAAATTTTTCAGTTTTAATTTGAACTTTTATAACATTTTTTATTTTATCAGTAAGTTTAATTTGCTTTACTTTTTTTTCAAAAGATAATTTTGCTGTTTTTGCATTTAATAACTTTTTCTGACTTATCTGTGTTCGAGTAGGAGCAGGTTTGACTTTTTCAATCAGCTTTTTAATTTTCTTTTGAGGTTTAACAGCTGGTTTTTTCTTAACTTTTGTTTCTTTTTTTGTTTCAAGCTCCTTCATTTGATCTTCAATTTTAGATATTTCTGCTTCATAATCACGAATATCACTGACTAGTTTTTTTATAACCTGAGAATCTAATGCTTTGTCACCTTCTTCAAATTTTGAGCTTTGTTTTCCAATTTCATAATAAAGAGATTCAATTTTTTGTTTTCTTTTTTTAATTTTTAATGAAAGTTTACGAACTTCTGCCTTATTTTGAGAACTTTGCTTAATCTTTTTTACAGGCTTAAAATTTTCCAATTTTTTACTTACAATTTCTTTAGCACTTTTGGATAAATCTGGAGTTTTTTTAATAACTTCACCAACTTTATCTTTTGCTAAAAAAACTCCATCAAAAATTGCAACAAGTGCTCCGCTGCATTCCTTTAATACTTTTGAACTAAAATCAGTGATACCTGTAAGAATTGAATCCTTTTTTTCCATACTTAATCCTCCTTGTGATTAATAGGTTGATCAATTCAATAAGAACACAAATTAATCATTATTTATAAAAATTAAGTTTTGTTTATACAGTAGTCTTTTATGTTTTAAGACGCATTTTTCTTTCATTTATACTCTCTTCGATTTGATCTTCAATCATGTCCAGCTTGTAGAATAATTTTTTTAAAATTGTATCTTCCTGAATCAGACTTGAATAATCAGAATTATTTTTTCGAAGAATCATTACTCTTCTTCCAACTTGTTTCATTAATCTGTCTTTTTCATTTTGTAATTCTTGAACATTATAAGTAAGAACAACACCTCTGGTTGTTTGATTAAATGTATCTTTTACATAAGACTGAAAAGTACTAATTTTATCAAAAACAATATCTCCACACTGCTCTATTTTATCTCTGATATCCAATCTTATCTCCTTTCATAGATATTATCTAATATAAGCTTTTTAATTGTGGTTAATGAAAGTTAGAGGATTAAGCGGGACAGTTATCTAAAGTCCCGCTTTATTTGATCCCCCAACAAAAAATATAAAACTATGATAATATTTGTTTAATGAACAATTTATCTTTTTTTGCATAATAAGCAGATTCATCAGTTAGTCCTGGAAAAATTATTTTTCTAAAGCTGCTTTTGTAATAGCATAGCTAAGAAGCCCTACACCTACAAAAACTGCTCCAGAGACTACTGCAGTACCTATTGTGCCAAGAGAAGCAAGCAGCCCTGTTCCATAAGTATAATAGTTGGGGTCTGACAATAAGCTTAATTTACTGGAACTTGTTGTAGTTGCCAGACTTGAGCTACTTGTTGTTCCTGAGGTCATCATAAGACCTTGTTGCAAAGAAGTTGGATCAGTTAACATTTGATTTTCCTCCTTATTACTTAAGGTTTAAAATTTTGCTGATTATTTGTATAAAAAATTATTCAAATAATTCTGATCAAAAAAATTCTATTGATTAATTCTAGGATTCATCAGCAGTTTCATCTTTGCCAGCTGTTTGTAAAATTTCATCGAGTTCTTGTAATTTTGCACTATTGCTTCTTACTTTTACTCCAATAACAATGATTGAAACCAGTAATGCTAGAAGAATAATACTTCCTAAAGTCATTTTTATCTCCTTTCCAAAAAAGAAATTGAAAATTTAAAAATAAAAAATTATTTACTTAATAATTCGTCTAATTCTTGAATTTTATCAGTATTGTCTTTTACCTTAACACCAATTGCAATTACTGAACATAACAATGCCAATACTACTATTCCTCCAATACTTATACTCACTTTGGATCACCTCCTTTCAATTTATTAATATTTATTACCTTTCTGGTATTAATTCCTGCAATTATTGAAATTACTCCAACAAAGAGCATTAAAATTGGTATAACAACCCCTACAAAATCCATTACTGCCCACCAGTTATGTGCAATTCCAGCAATGCCCAGGCTGAGTAAACAAATTCCTAATATTAAATGCAAAAGAGTCATTCTATGATTCCCCTTTCATATATTTGATTTTAGTTATTAATAACTTTGCTTGATTAATTGGTATTGCAAAACCTACTCCACAATAAACTCTAGTTGGAGCATATATTGCCACATTTATTCCAATTACTTCACCTTCCATATTGATTAAAGCACCTCCGCTGTTTCCCGAATTAATAACAGCATCAGTTTGAATTAAATCAATATATTTTCTGCCTTCAATAGTTACATTACGCTTTAAATCGCTTATTATTCCATGAGTTACTGATTGTTCAAGATTAAATGGACAGCCAACAGCAAGCACTTCATCTGCAACTTCCTGCATGTTTGAATTTCCTATAACTGCTTCAGGTAGTTTGTAACCAGTATTAATCTTTATAACAGCAAGATCAGAATCAGGTCGAGTTGCGATTATTTCACACTCGTAAAATTTATCATTATCACTGAATATTTTTACTCGAATATCTTCAAGTCCATTAATTACATGGTAATTAGTAAGAATATATCCATCAGTATCTATTATTATTCCAGAGCCCATTTTATCGCCGGTGAGAGATGCAGGGGCAAATATTATTGGATAATTTGTATCAGTTTTCAGCTTATTTTTTCCAGTAATATAAACAACCGCTGTTCTAACCCTTGAAACTACAACGCCAAGGTCTTCAGTTGAACATGATGTTAATATTATCTGGTTTGAAGAATCAGTATCTGATAAACAATATAAATTATTTGCTTTATTACTATAAACCACAAAAACTGTGATAATAATTAGTGCAACAAATAATATTGCTATGTATATTTTTTTATTTTTATTACCCATCATAATTCCAAAATATTTCTATAGAGTTTTTGATGTATCGCCTTTAGCCTTTGATTTACTCATACTTGGAGGCCCATGATCTTCTTCATCATCTGCAACAGGTCCTGAATTAAGAGATGTTGCAGTTAGTCTGCCATCCTGATACCAGTTTAGAGCTTGAGATGCAGTTCCTTTTACGCCTGTATAGACTGAAACATTTAATTTAATTAACTCTTCAATTGCTTTAACTCCAATATCATTTGTAATAACTGCTTTTGCACCTTCACTGACAACAAGCTGTGCAGACTGCCTTCCTGAGCCAATTAAATCATTTGCATTAGGATTTGGAACTGCTCTAATTTGTCCTAATCCAACAATTAAAAAATAAGGTGCTTTATCAAATAAATCAGAAATTGATGATTCAATAGTTGACCCTGTAGTTGCGATACAAACACTACCTGAACTTGTAGATGCTATAGTTAAAGCAGGTAAATCAACTATACCGCTTGTTGGAATTATCTGTGCTACCTGCCTTGTATTTGTCGGTTGATTTGCAGCTAAAGCTCCTGCAATTGTAAAAGCAGCAGTTTGAGGAACCAGTCTATTTATCACAGTACCTTCTCTAACCATAAGTGTTGAACATTTAGGACATGGAATTGTATAACAGGCTGTTCCTTTAATATGTGGAACAGTTGTGTTACATGCTGGACATACACAATTACCATCGATTGTTCCTTGCAACACACCTGTAGTATCGCTTGCTGTTGTTACTATTTGACCTGATGAACCAGCTTGATTTTGAGGACTATTTCCCTGATTTTGAGGACTATTTCCCTGAGTTGTTCCTGTTTGATTCATTGTCGGAGGTGAACCAGCTACAGTTACCCAAGTGCTTAACTGAGTTCCTGTTGTTGGAGGTTGACCTGCTATTGTTTGTGCTGAAGGTATAATATTATTAAGAGCTGAAACTGCTGTTTGATTTAATACTGCTCCTTCTCTTACCATAAGTGTGCTGCATTTTGGACATGGAATTGTATAGCAAGCAGTTCCTTTTTCATGCGGCACTGTTGTTTTGCAAAGCGGACAAATACAATTTCCATCAATTGTACCCTGTAAAACACCAGTAGATGTTGTTGTCCCAGCTGTTGTTTGTGCACCCATTCCCATAGAAGGCGGTATTGTATCTGGCTGACCTGAAATTGTTACAACAGAAGTTGTTTGTAATGCTGTTGGTTGACCTGCTATTGTCTGACCAGCAATTGGTTGACCTGCTGTTGTCTGACCAGCAATTGGTTGACCTGCTGTTGTTTGACCAGCAATTGGTTGACCTGCTGTTGTCTGACCAGCAATTGGTTGACCTGCAATTGTCTGTCCAGCTATTGGTTGACCTGCTATTATCTGCCCGGCTACTGGTTGGCCTGCTATAGTAGTAGTTCCAGCTGTGTTTTGAGCATTCATTCCAACAGGTGGAGGAATTGTATCCGGCTGTCCAGATGTTTGTAAATATGTTGTTCCAGGCATTATTTGTAAATAGTTTGCTGCCCCGCTGCTTAAACTTATCAGCCTGCTTCCACATGCAGAACATGTTAAAGAAGAGCAGGGAATACCTGCAGGATGGGCATAAACAACATTACAATGTGGACAATAACAATACTGCAATTTTTGATTAAGATAAAGTTGATCATAATTTGTTGTTGTCTGATTTAAGCCAGTGTCAGTTGTTGATCCAAGTCTAAGCTGATTTTGAGGAGTAATCTGATATGAAGGATATTGATCGCTTATTACAGTTTGAGTTTGATATGTTGAACCCGGATACACTTGTGTATAAACAGGTGTTTGAACTGCTGTTGATTGAGCCTGAGCTGAGGTATTTGTTTGTAGTTGATTAAGAGTTGGTACTTGAATATATGTTGCAGGTGTTTGTATTGTTGTTCCTGTTGTTGGAACTACAAGTTGATTTTGCTGAGGATTAATTATTGTTCCTGAATTTCCACCCGGTAAAGTACCATTTGAAGCATCATAGTTCATTAATCGGTTATTACAGATTGGACATGTAAGTGCTGAGCATGGAACCCCAGGAGGATGAGGAACTGTAATATTACAATATGGACAATAACAATAATCTGTTCTTAATGTTGTACCTGATGTTGTTTGTACTTGATTTACAGAGTCAGTTTGTTCTTGATTTGCAGGATCAAGCTCTGGATCATATTTCCCTTGAGGTGGAATAGTATATGGCATTCCCTTATATCCGCTTTGTTCTTCTTCTTCATCTTCATCTGTACTTGCAAAAGGTGCTCCACCAGTTGTTACAAGATTTTGAACATATGAGTAACCCGGAAGAGTTGAAGTTGTTGGTGTTAATGTTGTAGTTGAAAGTCTATTTAATTTGCCCTCTCGATATAGATTAACTACATCTGATACTCTGCCAATATTAGCAACAAAAGGTATTAAATTATAAGATGACAAAACGCTTTGTGCTCTAGCACCATATGAACCAGCAATAACTGCACCAACTCCTTGTGATGCTAATAGTTGAGCTGCATAAGTTCCATATGATCTTGCAGCATCATTTAATGCCTGATTTTGTATAACTAAAAACTTATTTGTGTTTATATTTACAATAATATAATATGGTGCAGTTCCAAATAATTGTGCCATTTGCGAATTCATGTCAGTTCCAGTAGAACTTACTGCTACAATAGCCGGCAAATTAGTTGCAGATGTCAATGCAATATTAGTTTGTCTTGTTACACCTGAAAGGCTTATCAATCTACTTCCGCAAGAACTGCATGTAAGAGATGAACAAGGTACACCTGCAGGATGCTCATAGACTATATTGCATTGGGGACAATAGCAGTATTGTGTTTGTTGATTGAGATATAAAGATGAACCTGCTGTGTTTTGAAGAGCAGCGTCAGCCTCAGGATCATATTTCCCCTGAGGCGGAATATTTGTTGGCATTCCTTTATATCCGCTTTGTTCTTCATCCTCTTCATCATCTTCAGTTGCAAAAGGCGCTCCACCTGTTGCTATTATACTTCTTGCAAATCCAAGTTCAGCAGGATCTGTTATTTGTTTTAGCATATATGATCTGTATTGATATAAAATATCAGAAATTTTAGCAGGACCTGCCTGATAAACAGCAATATTTGATGACACTAAAGCATCAAAAACTTGAGGACCATAATTAGCAGCTATTGAAGCTTTTACACCATGAGATGCAACCAATTGAACTGCTGCAATTCCAAAACCTCTTGAACCAATCAATGAATCATTTTGAATTGAATAAAAAGTATTTGTATTTAAATCAACAATTATATAAAAAGGTGCTTTGCTAAAAAATGGAGCAAGTTGAGCATCAAGATTTGTTCCACTTGTTGCAATTGCAATTTTATCCTGCAAGACTGGTTTTTCAATTACACTGCCTGCAATAGTTGCAAGAGGAGGATTTGCATTTGCTGTTTGAATTTCTGTATAAATTAACCTATTAGCTCTATAAATTTCAAGAACAACAACATTTTGATTATAAATTGCCCTATAAAAACTTGCCATATCCTGAGTTATTTCTCTGTTAACCTTGGTTATAATATCACCAGGAATAATCCCTGCATTATTAGCAAGCCCAGCAGGAGCAACAGCCACAACAACAACTCCTCTAATTGTTGGAGGCACTGCAAGTTTTAAAATAAGCTCTGAGCTTAATGGTGAAATTGTACATCCCCATTCAAGCATTGTTTGAGTTTGTAATGTAGTACCAGATGCTGTCATTGCTGCGGTCTGGTATTGTATTGTTGGACGAGCTGTAAGTTTAACATAAAAGGTTCTTAACTGCCCATCCCTGTCAACTACAATTTTAATTACTTCCCCTGGGTCTTCATCAGCAATTATTGATTGTATATCCCTTGAACTATCTATACGAGTTCTGTCAACTCGAATAATAATATCACCTTGTTCAAGGCCTGCTATAGCAGCAGGAGATGATGGAACAACACTTGTTATAACTACTCCACTGTCAGCTCTTAAATTCATAGCTTTTGCCATAGATTCTTTAATATCTTGAATTTCTATACCAAGGTATGCACTTGTTGAATTGCCAGAAACAGTTCTAACATTTTGTGTTTTTGATGTACTGGTTATTGTACTTAAATCTCCTCTTTCCTGATCCCCAAGTAATCTGCGTAACAGGTCAGGATAAAAATCAATAATAAGCATTCCAGCAATTGCTATGGCAACAATTATAGTAACAACTGTTAACCATTTTATCTTATTTTTTAAAGCGAGAAGACGAGTCTCTTCTTCAGAAATAGTATGTATATTCAGATCATCCATCATATAATCCTTTCAAAGTTTATCTAAATTTTTACATAATTGGTTCGCCATAAAAACCGGTCGCACCAACATTAATTATTCCCACAGTTTTATCTGTTTCAATATCCTTAATGATATTTTTTTTGACCCTATCTGATATATCATAAGCCTGCCATAATGATATATCCGGTGATACAGCTATTATCAGATCAATTGAAAGATAAGGCCCCATGTTTCGAGTTTTTAATTTACTAATTCCCAAAACTCCATCACTATCTTTTGCAACATTAGTTACTCTCATTTCGACAGAATCATCAAGATTACTATCTAAAATACCTTTCCATGAGTCTCTCAACATGTTAAAAGAGCTTTTGCCAATTAATATTGCAACTAAAATAGCTCCAACTGAATCCATGAATGCTATGCCTAACTGAGCACCGACTACTCCAACTAATGCTGCCAGTGATGAATATACATCTGCTCGATTTTCCCATGCATTGGCAATCATTGCAGGAGAACCAAATTGACTTCCACAACAATAAGAATGTCTAAACATCAACTCATTACCTGCAATTGATACTAACAGCCCAACTAGAGCTATTGTTTCTGGCTGCTGACTTGAACCAGTAATGATATCTAAAATAGATTCATATAAAATTAATACTACAACTGCTGCCAGTGTTATGCCAATAAAAAGAGAAGCAACATATTCTGTGCCACCATGACCATAAGGATGGTCTTCATCAGGCGGCGATTTGCTAATATGCAGACATATCATTATGACAAGAGCTGTTAAAACATCTGCTGCTGAATGAACTGCATCTGCTAAAAGAGCTTTTGAATCACCTGCAATACCGCAAAGTATCTTAACGCCAAATAAACCTATATTACCCCATAGAGCTATTCGACCAACATTATCAGCACACCAATAACATTCCTCATGAATTTCATTATTATTTGTTTGTACCTTTTTCATAATTTCCCTGTTCAAATTTAAGTTCTACCTGCGGCCAATCAGAATGTAACTTACCTTTAAAATGCGGCCATTCAGAATGTTTATTGCCTTCAAAATAATCATAGAATGGAAAATTAAACAGTACTGCTGAATAGACATTCCCTGGAAACATTGAAATTGCAGTTGTATAAACATTAACTTTCTCATTATAATCAATTCGCTGGTTATAAATTTCAGTTTCTGTTTTAGCTGTTTCAGTCATCAATTGTTGAAAAGGAACACTTGATGTTAATGTTGGATACTGTTCAGCAATAGCAATAATTTTTTTCATTAAATCATCTATTTGTACCTGAGAAGAAGACGACTTGATTGATGCTTTAAGTTGTTTCATAACCTCAGGCGATGGTAAAATAGATCTTTCTCTGGCATCAACAGCTCTGTTAAAAACATTATCTTCATGTTCTACAAAACTAACAACACTTTCAATCAAAACTGGAATAAGATTAGCTCTTAGCTGTATTGCACTTGCAACCTTTGATCTTGCAGTTAACACATCAAATCTTAATGTTGTTAAATAGTTAAAATAATAAATGATATGTCCGATAATCGACACTACAACAACAATTATAAGAATTATTAGTAATTTTTTTAACAATTGAAGGTTTACAATTTGTTTTGAAAGAAATTCCTTGAGCTCTTCAGCTCGCATTTTTTCATAACGTGCCATATTATCTACTCTTTACTATTATTAGGAAATTGTCTCTTCAAGTTCTAAAACTCGCTTCAAACAGTCAAGTGCCTTTTTATGGTCATCCATACTGTCATATGTAAGAGCCATATTTTTATAAGCTTGAATAAAATTTGGATTTAATTCTATTGCTTTGTTAAAAAATGAAATAGCTTTATCATATTCTTTTAACCTGTCATATGCCTGACCTAACCTGAAATTAATTTCTGAAGATTTAGGCTCTAATTCTATAGCCTTATTTAACGCTTCAATAGCAATATCAAATTTACCTTTTCTAATAAAAATAAGACCATATCTGTAATGAGCCTTTGCATAATCTGGTTTTACAGCAATTACTTTTTGATATATTTCACTGGCAGCATCAAAATTACTGCATCGTTCATATGCAATCGCCATTGTGTACAATATACTGGGATCATCAGGAGCAAGAGCATGTGCTTGTTTTAAAAAACCTACACTTTTTTGATAATCACCTCTAATTTCAGCTGCTCTTGACTTTTTAATATATATAGACAGCATGTCTTCAGATTCCATTTTAAAAAACTTTTTATATGTCTGAACCATAGAATTTATTCCACGACTCATTTTAATAAATGGAAGCTGGACATAGAATGAAGCAGGGACTTTTTCGCTAGTTTGTTTTATATCATCAATATCGTCAATATTTTGGGTAGTTTGATTTTTTTTCAAAATCATCCCTCCATTGTTTGTTTTGAATTTACATTCTTTGAAATACTTGATGATTTTCCATTAAAATTGCTAATACCGGCTAAAAGGGCAACAATGCCTCCAACTAAAGCAAGCATAGGAACAATGACCCATAATAGATCAATAAACTGATACCAGTTTAATGCAATACCCCAAATTCCTAATGTAATTGCCAGTAGCCCTATAATTATGTGTTTCATAATGTACTCCTTTTTAAGTTTATTTTTAGATTATAATTTAATCGTGTAATTATATCATTAGACGACCATTGCTCAATTCAACAGCATATTCCCATTTTGAATAACCTTCTGACAAACTGTAAAGCTTATCAAAACCTAACTTTTGTAATGATTTTGCAGCACTTACGCTTGTAATTCCATAATTACAGTACAATATAATATTTGATTGAGTATCTAATTCTTTAAGACGATACAATAACTCATTATATGGAATTGAAACCGCTCCTGGAATATGCCCTGATAAATAATCATTTTTATTTCGAATATCAATTATTTGCAAAGATGCTTTACTATCGATTAAATTCATCAACATTTGCGAATTAATATAGTTAACATCTGATATTGAACTTTTATTGTTAACTGAATTGTTTATTATTGTTTGTGGCTCTGTATTATCTGAACCACATGATATAATAAAACCAAATCCTAAAACAATAATACATTTAATAATCTTTTTTATTAATATTTTCATAATAAATCGCCACTTTTAATCTATTGCAAAAAACAAATTATCTAATTAGCGTGTTAAACCAACTCTTTCTATAATAGCATCAGGTAAATTATTTAAAATTCTTGTATGTTCATTTAAAATATCAATTATCATTTTTTCAGATTGCATCATACGCTTAGAAAGAGATGCTATCTGTTTTATAAAAGAGGATTCTGATTTAGACTGACGCTCAGAAAGAGTAATCATTTGAGTTCCTAATGCAGTTTGAGTGTTTAACATGTTTGTCATTGCTTCTTCAAGTTTGTTTAGCCTCTTTTCCATATATGTTTAACCTTTTTAATTACTAATAACAATGATGTTGTATATAGATTAAACTCATAACTGATTATTTAAGGCATTTTCAAACCCTCTGAATATTTACCTTTAGTTATCATAATTATTATAATTATTCAATATTATTATATTAAATTTTACTTTTACACTGGATAGCAATACAGCGTTATAACATGATTTATTTTATATAAATGATCGTTTAAGCGTTTAATTATTTCATGAGAAATCTTATCGGTTTGTCTGACTGAATTTTGTCCATTTACACCAACTCTTAAATCTACGCAAAGATTATGGCCAGCAAAGCGGGTTCGTACCCATTTTACTATTTCAACATGATTTACACCCCTTGCAATATTACCAATTGCATATTCCATTTGAACTCCGCTGCTTTTATCCATTATACCATCCAGAGACTGTTTAATAATTCTTATACTAAGACCAACAACCAATAGCGAAATACTAAAACTTCCGATTCTTTCCATAAAAAACCAGTCAAAAAGACCTGTTAGTATAAGACTGTTTGAAAGTATTGCAGATGAAATTATACTTATATATTGTAATTTAATTATTGTTTTTATTGTGCTGTTTTCTGATTCTTGCTTTAAATATACAATAAAAATGATATTTGCACAAATTGATATCAATGCAGTACAAAGTCCAATTCCAACTGGTTCTAAGTTTGCTGGAATAAAAAAAATTTTAAATGATAATATTAATATAAATGCTGCTCCTGTACTTAATAATGTTCCTACAAGAAGTATTGCAATATATTGTGCCTTTCCCCTGCCATATGGATATTCATCAGAAATGCTTCCTGGGTTGCTCATATTAATACCAAAAATCAGCATTGTAATAATAATTGAATTTGCAGCAGAATTAAGGCCATCTATTATTAAGAGCTGACTATAGCCCATTGCTCCAATTGTATTAGTTAAAGTTCCAATTGCAATTTTAAATAAAGCCAGACCAATATTAACCCAAAAAGCTACCCAGCATAAATGAGACAAATGGTTAGTACTTTTTTCATTAGCATGTATATGATGATTATTATTATTTATAACAAAATCATCATTAATATTTCGATCAATATCTATCATTTAAATTCTTTATATTTCACCAATAAGACTTCTGTCATTTGTAAGATTTTGTTTTCTAAATTTTTCTCTTTTTTTAATATTTTTTAGGGTCATAAATACATAACAAGAAAAAAAACCTGCAACAAATGAAGCCATAATAATAATAAAAACCGCAGTATCTGCTTCAGTAAAAAGGACATCAACATGAGCAGGCCCTGAATTTAATATCATTAACCCGCCAGTTATGATTATTGCTGTTAATATTCCCAAAATTTTTATTATAGAAAACATTTGCACTTCCTCATGGAATGTATTTAGCAATTAATCTTTTTGCCTGATTTACTGGTAAAGCAAAGCTGATACCATTATAAACACCAGTTGAAGAATAAATTGCCATGTTAATACCTACGATTTCTCCATTTACATTAATTAATGGCCCGCCGCTTGAGCCTCTATTTATTGGAGCATCTGTCTGAATCATTTCTTTATAAATTTTACCTTTGATCAGCAAATCTCTCTTATTATCACTTATTATTCCATGTGTAACACTTTGCTCAAGCCCGAATGGACTGCCAATAGCTAAAACAATATCAGCTATTTCAATAAGAGATGAATCACCAATAGTTGCAGCAGGTAAAGGTTTATTTGCATTAATTTTCAATATAGCAAGATTTAAATTTTCATCTTTTGCTATTATAATAGCTTTATAACGTACTTCTTCATATCCAAATGGAATTATATAAATATCTGATGCGTTTTTTATAACATGATAACAAGTAAGGATATAACCTCGAGAATCAATAATTATTCCTGAGCCAATACCTCCTAATATTTGGAGATCAGGCGCGGGATCATCAAAGATAAGATTACCTGATGAATCTCCTGAAGGCACAATTTGTTTACAGCTTATACTTACTATTGAAGGCCTTACATTTGCGGCTGCATGTGCAAAGGTTTCATCAGAACAAACAAGTTGAATATTTGAATCTGATATTACTCCAGATACATGCCTTATTTGTCTGTTACTGGTTGAATCATCACTTGTTAAATCTTTTGATTCATGGGAATCATGTGTAAAATATTTTGATGGATCATTTATTACATCCATAACAAAATTAGGAAATGCAACAATTTGCTGCCAGCTAACTCCCATTAAACTAAATATAACAATAAACAGATTAAGTACTAATAAAATTGATAAAAGACCTGTTAAATAACTTGCTATAAATGATTTTGTTTTATTCAATAGAGCACCTTTTAGAATTTTTGATTTTGATATATTATTATTATTCCAACTTTTATTTTACTAATTAATAATATAAATTCATATCTATTATTAATATAAGTATGTGTCTATGTCTGTAATAGTCAGTTTATGTCCATGGCTTTCATTTTCAAAATAATAAAAAAGTTGGATGGTCAAATATAAATGTAATTATTATAACTTTATGTAATTATTCAGATTATTTGTAGAATTATTTGAATTTGTTCCAGTATTATTATTCAAATTATTATAATTATAAGTTTTATTCAAATCTAATAAATTATTATTATTGTATAATAAGTAGCTGTCATAATAAATTTGATTATTTGTTTTACTATCAGGATCACCACTTTGAGTTTGATCATAACCCGGAACATATAAAGGCCTATTCATCCCAATGCCTTCCTGTGCAACAGCAAAAGCCTTAGGAGGCAGAGATGTTATTGTAATATACAAATTTGAGCCATTTCTTATAATGTCTAAGACAACAGCATTTTCAGACGATTTTAAAGCATCAAAAAAATCTAAGATTTTGTCAATTTTAACCTGATTTATTTGACGAATAAGATCACCTTTTTTTACTCCAGCATTGAATGCAAGGCTGCCTTCGATAACCATCATTACTAAAACACCCTGTTCATCAGCTGGAATTGAGTATTGCTGCCTTAAAGCCAGATTTAGATTTGATACAACTAAACCTAAACTTTGATTGGAATTGGTGGTATCTCCAGATGTTTTTTTCAAATAACTTGATGAATCTGCAACATCATTTTCGATCTCACCAAGTACAGCATATACAACTATACGATCATCTTTTCTAAACAATCCAATTTTTACCCTGTCATCAGGATCAGATTTTGAAATTAAGAGACTTAACTTGGCAGTATCAGTTACCTGTCTGTGATCAAATTCATAAATAATATCTCCGCGAAGTAAACCTGCCTTTTCAGCAGGTGAATTACTAACAACCCTGCTTACAAGAACCCCTTTTGAAACCTTAAGATCCATCTCATTTGCCATTTGTTCTGTTACATCTAAAGGCTCGATACCTAACCATGCTTTTTCTTCTTCACTATTTTTAAGAAATGAAACTGATTGAATATTACTTGATATGGTGGCATCAATTCCTTTTGTATCAATTTCTACTGATCGTAAACTCGGAATTGATAATCCTGATTGTCTTTTACCCAGTACATTATCAAATAGTACAATTGCTATTATAATAACGACCATTCCCATTATAAAAGCTACCCAAACTTGAAAATTCTGAGGGCACCATTTTACTTTATCATCCATAAATTCGACCTCCGATTACAATTATAAAAAATGTTATTTTTTCATTTCTTTAAGTTCATCCCTTAATTGCTCGATAATTAATTTCTGTCGAACAAGCTTTCTTATTACAAAATAAAGAATGAAACATAATATTATTAAAAAAATAAATGTAAGCATATATCACCTGCATTATATTGTTTTTTTGTTACAATAGATTGAATTTATTATAAATTAAATTTATTGCAGAAGTATTTTACTTTGATGTTTAATTATAAAAACTATAATATTAATTAAACAAATAAGATTTATAGTTGAATAAATAATTTTTTATGTTTTGGAATAAAAAAAAAGGTGCATAAAAAAATTATTAGCGCATTTTATAACTGTATAAATAATTAGCATTCAACTGACTTTTTAACTGTAAGCAATATTATTTTGCTATTGTCTTTTAACAAACTTTTTTTCAGTTCTTTGAAGAATTTATTCTTATACTAATATCATATTAATTTAGAATTTTCTAATAAAATATTTCAATTATTAACATTCTTGATATAATTTTTTTATTAAAATTTTGAACTATATCATCATGACAATGATATAAAATTATGAAAGATTTAAATGCAAAAAATATATCAATTATTTAATTTTATGTCAACAATTAAATAAGTATTTAAAAAAAAAAATATATACATATATATATATATATAATTCAATATGTTAGCCAATTTGAGTGTGCAAAAATATGTCAAAACATTACAAAGATTTTTTTCATGTTAAAATTTAAAATTCTAATAATATGAAGTTTGTATCCTTTCCTTATATTAGGCTAGAATTAACTATTTAATATTTTTAAGTATTATTTTATGCCCCGAAGTGGTCAAAGCATGTAGCCTGGGGCTATAGTCAATGCTGTTGGCTTAAGGAATGGAGTCCCAAATCTTTAGATTTGGGCGTGAAATAATTATAACAAAAACAAGTATTTGTTTATTGCTCGTGAACGAGCTCGTGAACGTAAAATGTGTTCGTGAACGTGCTCGTGCTCTTACTCGTGCTCGTGCTCGTGTTCGTGCTCGTGCTCGTGTTCGTGCTCGTGCTCGTACTCGTGCTCGTGCTCGTGCTCGTGTTCGTGCTCGTGCTCGAGCTCGT
>Ga0272440_1000829_pt1 | contig 26062 bp, 18 predicted proteins | sample SSMMMBAug17_FD_192440 | JGI IMG/M metagenome (GOLD analysis project Ga0272440, IMG submission 192440) | Marine sediment archaeal communities from Little Sippewissett salt marsh, Falmouth, MA, United States - SSM-MMB-Aug17 | ecosystem: Environmental > Aquatic > Marine > Wetlands > Sediment ...
CACAACCGAATGACATTGCCCCCCCCCTCAAGGGGGGAATTCAACCGAAACTTCTCACTATCTTATTAATATTCCAATATTTATCCTTAATTCAACAGCATTACCTTGAGGGGTAGGGGGGGGCGTATTAATTAATGGTACAAACTCAAAAACCCCCCCCCTAACCCTCCTCAAGGGGGGAATTCGATCTTGGTAAATTCTTTTCAGGGGGCGTATTAATGGTAAAAACTCAAAAACACCCCCCCTAACCCCCCTCAAGGGGGGAATTCGATCTTGGTAAATTCTTTTCAAGGGGCGTATTAATGGTACAAACTCAAAAACACCCCCCTAACCCCCCTCAAGGGGGGAATTCGATCTTGGTAAATTCTTTTCCGGGGGCGTATTAATGGTACAAACTCAAAAACCCCCCCCTAACCCCCCTTAAGGGGGGAATTCGATCTTGGTAAATTCTTTTCCGGAAATCACCTTAATTCTTTGTCTAAAATTTGGTTAGACTATAATCCAGTAAAAAAATTTTATAGACTATAAAAACATAAATAATAAGTTATTTTGTTATTCTCTTTCTTGAATTAATCCAATCATGAACATCAGTTAGAGAATTTAATTCCAGTACTTTCCCTGTCAGTTCCATTAAATCATCATTTTGTAAATATTTTAAAAGAGTTAGTTCCTTTCTTGCTGGTGAATTGAACTTTTTAGCAATTAAAATAGATACCGTTTTTCTTATACCTTTTTTTTCACCTTTTTTTTCACCTTTTTTTTCACCTTTTTTTTCACCTTTTTTTTTACCTCTTTTTTCACCTCTAATGAAAGAAGGTCTTTGCATTTGCGTTATATAATACATTTTTGTTTCCTTTTCATATTTTTTTAATTCTTTGTCAAATAGAGGTAAGACTTCTTTTGGTATTTCTATAAGCCAGTCAATAAAACGTAACAAATTAATAATATCTTGTCTTAAAAATCCTTTTTTATAAAGATGTTTTATTAATGCCAGCTTTTCATATACACGCTTTTTTTTATTTTTAGCTGTTTTTATTGCTCGCCAATGAACCATTGTAACTATTGCAAAGGGATTATTACTTTCCTCAAGTGCTTTCCAGTCTTTTACTTTATCGATAATTTTTACAACAGGGAAAACAAAGTTGATTTTGCAGCCCCATAATTCATGATTAAAGCTATAAGGTCTCCACGACTTATTTGTATCACCTAAAATTGCAAAACTAACTGCATGTTTATTATATCTATCAAAAAGTCTATAATTATAAATATACATTCTTTTAGAGAAGTCTTTTTCTTTTTGATCTTGAACATCTATATGAATTAAAGCCCATTTCTCATCACCATTTATAAGCCATACTTTTACAAGTTTATCAACATATCTTCTTCCTGATTTAGCTTCTTTAGTTATTTGCTGCAATTCCTTGTCTAAAAATTCATAACCTTTATTCCAATCAATATCGTTATATGCTTCAGGAAAAAAAAATTCAATACATTGAGGAAAATATTTTTCTATTATCTCTTTCCAAGGACTGTCATAATCATCTTGAAATCGTTTTCTTTTTTTTGCCATTTTATAATAGCTCCAATCAGTTAGAAAATTGTTTTCAGTAAATATTTTACAATAGAATTCAAATCAACCAGGTAAATTGTTTTCTACAGATTTAGTTATAAGATTTTGGACTATGTTCTAAGATAAAAATTCGTCCTCAAAGTACTATTTTACGCCTGCGGATAATTCTGATCAGGTGCCTTGTCAAAATCTTTATGACTGAATCTGTGTAATAATATTAAAATTTATGATATAGCTATTTTCAATGCACCTCTTGCTGTTGTTGTCAATGGATCATTAACAATTCTCACTTCCGAAGTATGAACAGGTAAAGGGTTATGATAAAGAGCTTTTTTAAAGAGATGCAAAAAACCTTTTGGCAATACTGTTCCACCGCTTAAGGCAATCGGAATTGATCTGGAAAGTCTTGGAATATTATCTGATAAATCTATTGCCTTTTGTAAGCTTTGAATTAGATCATTTACCAGTTCATTATAAAAAATATTTAATGCTTCAATTATTCTATTTTTTGGTTTTATTGAAAGGTCTAACTCGTTTTCTTTAATCATCTTTATTTTTGTTTCGGATTCTCCAACAGCAGAACTTGTCATAAAATCAATATAGTCACCGCCTTTTTGTATGCTGTAAGTAATAATTGGAACAGTTAAATATGAAAAGCACACATTACACATTCCACCTCCCATACTAATACCAATACCAGTATAATCGGTATCTATAAGCTCTGCCATTACTGTTGCCATACCCTCATTTAATGTAATAGTATCAAAGCCGATATTTGACAAAAATCTTTTAAGTAACGATGCATGATAAATAACAGAACCTGGGCTTTGATAAGGTTCACCAGGAATAACAAGGCATAATTTTTCACCAAGCATTTCTGGCGGAGATATCATTGTTTTTAAAATATTACCAATTACTCTTATACCATCTTTTTCTTTTGGGCTTAAAATTCCTTTATCAATTGGGCGTCTCATGTTTTTATTAAAGATGCTTGCAAATTCTAAAGCTGAAAAGCCAAATATGTATATACTTTCTTTATTAGTAAAAAAGTTAACTCCTTTATCTTTTAAAATTTGCTTTGTGATATTTGACTCGGGGATATTAAAAAAAGCATTAAGTTGATTTGAAAATTTAACAGCTCCACTTTCATCATGAGTTGCCATAACAATATGACTTGTCCCAATATCTAACCCAACCGGTCCCTTTGGAGAAATTGGAGCATTTACAGCTTGTTTTTGTAACAACTCACCAGGCTTAATTTCAGGCTTAACAGTGAAAATATTTTTACATTTTGAACATGATACCTTTTTGCCTTTATCACCAAGTTTTCTCTCATCTATCTTATATTTTGCATTACATTTTAAACATTCTACTATCATTATACAACCAAATTATTTATTAGTTAATATCATAATTAAAAAAGGGAAACTTAAAATGCGGATACTTTATATGAAAAAATCATTAATTTTATGAAACCAATTGAATACAACCCAAATAGCTGGTTTACATCTTTTATGCATGCTCTTCGGTAATTGAAATGTAGAGACACGGCATGCCTTGTCCCTACAAGTTCGGTTATGACTGAAAATTTTAAATATTTGATTTACTATATTTTTTATTAAAGCCTTTAGTTTTCATAAAATATCTGCACCCGAGTAAATCTGTGATTGTCATTGTTATTCCATATGAAATTCAAAAAATCAATGTTCAATTAGGGTGCAACACAAAAAAGTTGAACTATTTTCTTAGCCCTGAAAGGGCGTAACATACCAGCCCAGGGCAGCGCCCTGGGAAAATATAAAAAAGAATTTTTAGCACTGTAAGGGCGTTACATAAATGGACTACCTTTTATTATTGTTATTTTATGTTACGCCCTTTCAGGGCTAAAAATTTTGAAATGTTTTGACCCAGGGCGTTGCCCTGGGCTGGTATGTTACGCCCTTTCAGGGCTAAGAAATGCACTCAAATCATTAAATGAAATAAAGTGCAACTTTTTTGTGTTGCACCCGTTCAATTATAATATTATTATCAACTTTAGTTTTATCAATTTTTGTTGAATAATATTATAGTAAAGCCATCTTAAGTGCACCTTTAGCTGTTGTATTTAAAGGATCATCTGCAACTCGAATTTCAGAAATATCAATAGCAATTTGATACTTTTTCTTTAATTTATTAAATCTGCTTTCAAAACCTTTAACAGCAACAGTTCCACCTCCAAAAACCATTGGTATTGCCTTAGGTAGTTTTGGAATTTTATCTGATGAATTAATAACAGTCTTAAGACTATTTAAAAGGTTATTAATAAGATCATCATAAAAGATGTGAAGAGCCATTAAATATCTGTCTTTGGGAACAACTGAAAGATCAAGGTCATTTTCTTTAATTTGTTTCAATTTTGTTGCTGACTCTCCAACTGACTGAGCAGCTTTAATATTTATATAATCTCCGCCTTTTTGAATACTATACGCAATAACAGGAACAGAAAGATATGAAAGGCAAATATTACACATTCCACCACCCATACTAATTCCTAAACCTGTATAACCATCATCTTCAAGTTCAGACATAACAACAGCCATAGCCTCATTTATTGATACAGGTGAATATCCAAAAGTACCAAGATATCTTTTCATTATTTCCTCATGATATACAACTGATCCAATACCTTCAAGTGGTTCCCCAGGAACACCAAAACATAACGTTTCACCAAAATTTGATGCTTTAGGAATCATATTATTCAATATTGAATTAATTACCTGAACCCCTTCTTCTTCTTTTGGACTTATAATTCCATTTTCAATTGGTCTTCTAAGATCAGCATGAAACATATTTGCAAAATTTTGTGCGGCAAATCCAAGTATATAAAGGCTATTATCATGTTTAAAAAAAGGTACCTTATTATCTTTCAATGTTTTAAGAGTAACTTTTGATTGAGGAACAGTAAAAAAAGCATTTAATTCATTTGTATATTGAATTTCACTGCCTTTGTTTTGTGCAATTACTATATGACTTGTCCCTACATCAACACCTAATGGACCTTTTGCAATTCCAGCATCTTTTATTTTTGAGACAGATTCTTCTAAATTACTACCCGAACCTGAGTTATCTTTTGAAAGACTGCTTCCTAAATTATCAAGTTTAGTCAAACTAATATCTGATTTTTGATCAGCCATAAAAATCTCCTTTCATAATATTTAAATATAAATACATTATTAATACTTTTATTATATCCTCTCCATATTTTGAGATTAAAATACAATTTAAATGTTTTACAGATTTAGTTATAAAGATTTTGGCAAGGCGCCATATCAAAATTTTCCGCAGGCGTACATTAGTACGTTGAAGACGAATTTTGATATGGGAACGTAGTCCAAAATCTTTATAACTAAATCTGTAGGTATTATCTTAAGCTCTAAAGAGCTAAAAGATATAGACTGTGTTTTTAAGTTAATAATCTAGAATTAAGCTTTTTGGTTGTGTAAAGTGAACGTAGTGGACAAAGCGGACATATTGGGCAGTAATTTTTTTAAGTCCACTACGTCAACTTTGTCCACTGCGTCTGACATTTACAGCTATCTAAGAAAACCAATCAAGCTCTGTATTATTTAATAAAATTTCACGTAATTGTTTATCTATCTTTTGAAAAGTATCAGTAAATTCAATAAAAACATCAAAAGCAAGTTTATCACTAGTTTTATTTATATCTAACCTGCCTTTAATTATCGATTCACCTTTATTTGTATAAATATACTGTGAGTATATTTTTTTTTTATTGTCCGGGTCATAAAAGCAAAGTTTAATTTCCTTTGCAATATTATCCATAAAAACATACTGAATATCTCTTGTCAACATTTCAAGTTGTTTATTTGTTAATATTCCATAAATAGCATGGATATATTTTAAATCATTTGAAATATTCAAATACAACTGATTAAGTGATTGATGCATTATTAATTATTTTTTTTTTTATTTGAAAAAAAATGTTTCATTTAAGTGTTATGTTAAGTAATATGAATTTGAACTTTTCTAGTCCTTGGTCCATCAAATTCACAAAAAAAGATACCTTGCCAGGTTCCAAGAACGAGTTTATTAAAATTTATTGCTATAGTTTCTGAACAACCAATAAGAACAGATTTAATATGAGCTGAGGAATTACCTTCTAAATGTAGATAATTATCATCAAAAGGTACAAGTTTATTCAAAAAATTTATTATATCTTTACTAACACTTATATCTGCATTTTCATTAATTGTTATTGCAGCAGTAGTATGAGGGACAAAAAGAAAACATAATCCATCAGATATTCCTGATATCTGGATTTCTTTTTGAACATCTCTTGTAATATCAATAAACTGATTTTTTGCGTTTGTTTTTACATTTATTTCTTTTAACATTAGAATTCCTATTTGTAAATTTTTAAATATGATGGTCTCGTAAAAAGTCAAAAAATGAGATTTTTATCTGTGTAACAATTTGAAATTATTAATATCGATTTTTATAAAAATGACTTTTTACGAGACCATCAAATATAATAGATAAAAAATTTTTTCCTACTCTTAAAAAAAATGATGCTTGATTATGAACAAACGACAACTATTATAATCCGATATTATTTTTTTTAAATAATATGAGGCTTATAGCTTTAATAGCGAGTATTTCTCCTTATCAGTCCTTTTCCGTGTCTGTCCATGTTCGTCTGTGTCTATCTCTATCTGTCCACGTCTGTTCAAACAAAAACCAAAGCTAAATTATAAATAAAACTATGTAACAAAATAATCAAATAATTTTTGATTTTATTTTTAATAAAAAATTTTTAATTCTAAAATATAATTTTTTATATAATTATCTTAATACTAAACAAGCTTTCTCTATTTATCCTTTTTCTTTCACTTACATAATATAAATATAACTTGTTAAAAGAAAAATATTTATATATATATAATTTTTTTATTTATTAATATATTTATTTTATTATAATCCAATTTAGAGCTTTTAATAACATGAAATAAAAGTATTTTAGGGGTGCCCCACCTTTTACACATAAGTCAGATTTCGAATTTAGAAGTCTATTTATGATAATTGTCATAAGCCCCGAAGGGGCTAAAGCATGTAGCCTGTGGCTTTAACCTCAGGTAAAGTATATACATTCTTAAGCCCCGAAGGGGCGACAGGAATTATCTATCGCCCCTTCGGGGCTTAAGAGATTTTTTTTATTTACCTGGGACTAAAGCCCCAGGCTATATGCTTTAGCCCCTTCGGGGCTTATGATAATACTTAAAAATTTTAAATAGTTAATTCTAACCTGAAATATGGAAAGAATACTATTAATCATGAAAATGTACTAAAAAAATTTCTAACTCTCTATAAAAAAATTAATTTGTGTAGAAGGTGGGACACACCCAGTATTTTACAGTCTGATTTTGTTCGTGTCAAAATTACAAAAATCAAAATTGGATCAAAATAAAAAAATTTGATTTTTTTTTAAAGTGTCTCTTGACTTTAAAGGTGTTTCAGTTATTATCTCAATGCTAACCTTTGTATTATTAGATATAAACGGGTGCAACACAAAAAAGTTGCACTTTTTCATTTAATGATTTTAGTGCATTTTTTAGCCCTGAAAGGGCGTATCATACTAGCCTATGGCAACGCCCTGGGTAAAAACATTTTAATGGTTTAAGCCCTGAAAGGGCGTAACATATCATCCCGGGGCAACGCCCTGGGTAAAAATATTTCAATGGTTTAGCCCTGAAAGGCCGACATATAAAAGAACAATAATAAAAGTTAGCCCATTTATGTAACGCCCTTACAGGGCTAAAAATTCTTTTTTATATTTACCCAGGGCCTTGCCCTGGGCTGGTATGTTACGCCCTTTCAGGGCTACAGATTTAGTCATAAAGATTTTGGCAAGGCGCCAGATCAAAATTATCCGCAGGCGTACAATAGTACGTTGAGGACGAATTTTTATCTGGGAACACAGTCCAAAATCTTTATGACTAAATCTGTAAGAAAATAGTGCAACTTTTTTGTGACGTTGAGGACGAATTTTTATCTGGGAACACAGTCCAAAATCTTTATGACTAAATCTGTAAGAAAATAGTGCAACTTTTTTGTGTTGCACCCGATATAAACTTTCATGCCTTGCGGCACAACAAAGCATGAAAGTTAACAAAATACTATCTAACGATCTTGGCTCTGATAGATTAATATTTTTCAGCGCCACGAGCGTTAGCGAGTGTATGTATTGAATTTATTGTATATATTAACACTTTATATAAATTTTCATGACTTTTTGAAAATTTATATACCATTAAAATCCAACTTTGTGTTTTTTATTGGAGGCTAAATTGTTTAAGAATATCAAAAACAAGGCAACAAAATCATTAAGTCTAAAAGAACTGGTAATAGGACTTGATGTTGGCGGAACTCATACAGATGTTGTTCTTTTAGATAAAAAGGGAATAATAAGACAGGTCAAAGTACCAACCGATACATCATATTTATTAGAAAGTGTATGGACAGGTCTTGAAAGGGTTATTAAAGATGTTAGACCATCTGATATTAAACGCCTTGTATTAAGCACAACATTGACTACAAACGCAATTGTTGAAAATAAACTACCACCAGTTGGGATGATTGTATCAAGTGGTCCAGGACTTAATCCTGAATTTTTTAGAACTTGTAAGCATTATTATAATGTTTCTGGTTCTATTGATCATAGAGGAAGAGAAATATCTTCAATTAATGAAGCTCAAATTGAAAAAATTGCTCAAAAATTACAAAGTGATGAAATCAGTAATGTAGGTATTGTAACAAAATTTTCTACAAGAAATCCAAATCAAGAAAAGAAAATAAAAAAGATTTGTGAAAATTATTTTGAATACATTGTTATGGGGCATAGTCTTTCTGGTAATTTAAATTTTCCAAGAAGAATAGCAACGACATATCTTAACGCAGCAGTATTTCCTGTTCATAAAAACTTCTTTGAAGCAGTTAAAAATTCATTACAAAAGCATGGATTAAACATACCGATTTATATATTAAAAGCAGATGCAGGAACTATTAATTTTCAAACATCTTTGCAAAGTCCTGGTCAAACAATACTTTCAGGGCCTGCGGCAAGTGTTATTGGTTCAATGCCATTTGTATCAAAAAATAAAGATTCTATTGTTTTAGACATAGGTGGAACAACTACTGATATTGCTGTTTTTGTAAATAAAGCACCTTTGTTAGACCCAAATGGGATTGAAATTAAAGGTTATAAAACTTCAATAAGATCTCTTCTATCCCACTCAATTGGTTTAGGAGGAGATAGTGTTATAAGAACTGAAAATGGAAAATTAATGATTGGGCCTGATAGAAAAGGAAAAGCATTAGCTTTCGGAGGCCCTGAACCAACCCCTACTGATGCGCTTTTTGTATTAGGAGAAAAAATTGGAAATGGCGATTTGAATGCATCAATAAAGGGATTTGAAAAACTGGCGGTAACTCTTGATACCACACCTCAAAAGGCAGCTCAAATGGCTTTTAATCTAACTTGTAAGAATATTTTACAATCTGCAAGAGAAATGGTAGATATCATAAATAGTAAGCCTGTTTATACAGTTCATGAAATGTTTGAGGGGTTAGAAGTTAAACCGACTGAAATACTTGTATCAGGCGGGCCTGCTCCATATTTTGCATCAAAATTGCAATCATTGTCTGGAATGAATGTGCATGTTGTTCCTCAATGGGGTGTTGCAAATGCAATTGGTGCAGCCCTTGCAAGAACAACATGCCAGGTTTCTGTTTTTGCTGATACTCAACAGGGCATTGTATCAGCACCTGAAGAAAATTTTTCAAAAAAAATCAATAAGAATTATAATAAACACGATGCTGTTGAACTGGCATTAAAATTACTGCATGAAAAAGCAATTAATAGAGGTGCATCAAGTGAAGATATTGAAACTGAAGTTATAGAATGTTCAGAATTCAATATGGTACGCGGCTTTTATTCAATGGGAAAAAATATTCGTGTTAAAGTTCAAATTAAACCAGGGCTTATTAAAAATTTTCAGAATTTTCTTATTTGCTCTGAATAAAATCAATATCTATTAAAAAAAAATCTTCCTCTTTGGTTTTTCCAATTATATTAATTGAAAGTCTGTGCTTGTCCGTGTCAGTCCGAAAAAACAAAGTTGGACGATACTAATTAATTAAATTTAATATAAGTGAGATAATATGCTTAAAGCAATAACAAAAACAGGCCTTGTTTTTTTTCCAGCTTTTGATTGGGCAATAACTCCAGATCATCCTGAGCGTGAGGAAAGATTACTTTACACTCAAGATCAGGTTTTTGAAGAAGGAATACTTGATATTTCAAATATAATAGAATTTAAGCCTGACCAAATATTGGTAGAAGATGTTCAAAGAAGTCATTTTTGTACACCTGATGAAAAGAGTGTAATGACTGAATCCCATTTCATCAGTGCAGGTGGAGCAAAAACTATTGCAAAGGCTCTTATGGAAAAAAAGATTGAAAAAGGCTTTGCTCTTGTTCGTCCTCCCGGGCATCATTCTATGCGTGTTGTACATGGCAATAGAGGATTTTGTAATATTAACAATGAAGCAATTATGGTTGAATATCTCAGATCAAAACATGGAATTGATAAAGTTGCTATTGTAGATACTGACACTCATCATGGCGATGGAACACAAGATATTTACTGGCATGACCCAGATACTTTATTTATATCACTTCATCAAGATGGAAGAACCCTTTACCCCGGATCAGGTTTTATTCATGAAAGTGGAGGCCCTACTGCATCAGGCACTACTATTAATATCCCTTTACCTCCAGAAACCTCAACAGAAGGTTTTTTATATACTATTAAAGAAATGGTCTTACCTATTCTTGATGATTTTAAACCTGATATTATTGTAAATTCAGCAGGACAGGATAACCATTATTCTGATCCTCTGGCAAATATGAAATTCTCTGCTCAGGGATATGCACAGCTTACAAGTATTTTAAATGCACATATTGCTGTTTTAGAAGGTGGTTACTCAATAGAAGGTGCTCTTCCATATGTTAATGCTGGTATAATTCTGGCAATGGCTGGAATTGATTATAGTAATGTTGTTGAACCTGACTTTAACCCTGATAAGCTAAGACAGCCTTATAAAGTTACTGAGTATATTAAACGATTAAAAGATGATGTTCTTAGTGAATGGCAAAATGGCCCAAAAACTATCGAAAAAAATCGCGGGAAACAAATGGATTTTGATGTTAGAAGTCGGAATATATTTTATGATACTGATTCTATTCTTGAAAGACAGAAAGAAAAGATTCGAGTCTGTCCTGATTGCAGCGGTGTGATTTCTATTGATTCTTATTCAGATAAAGGCGGTCACATTTTTTGTATTCATATTCCTAGAAAAGCATGTAATCTATGTTATAATATGGGCTATGACTGGTTTTACTCAACAAATAAAGGATATTCAAAAGTATTTCTTCAAGACAGAAAAGAAGATAAATATTTAATTTTATAATAAAAAACCTTTAATATAATGACTTGTGAATTTTCAAATCAATCTGTTTTTTCATCAGTAACTTACAGACAATATTCGATAAAAAATAACTTAATTAAACGTTCCAAAATAATTCAGGCAATTAGAAAATTTTTTAATAATAATCAATATATTGAAATTGAAACCCCAAATCGTATTCCATACCCCACTCCTGAAGCTTTTATCGAAGCAATAGAGTCTTATGGATGGTTCCTTCATACTTCTCCTGAACAATGCATGAAACGTCTTTTAGCTGCTGGTTATGATAAAATTTTTCAAATATGTAAATGTTTTCGCGGTGGTGAAAGAAGTTCTCTCCATCTTCCTGAATTCACAATGCTTGAATGGTATCAAAAAGGATTTGATTATTTTAAAATAATGCAAGAATGCGAGGATATGGTTTTATATGTTTTAAATGAATTGAATTTGGGATTAAAGATAAAATATCATAATAAAATAATTGATTTTTCAAAGCCATGGAAAAGACTTGGAGTTAAAGAAGCTTTTAAAAAATATTGTTCAAAGCCTTTTGATGAAATAATTGAAAATGATCAATTTGATGAAGCAATAGTTAATGAAATTGAACCTAGTTTAAGTAATATTGACATGCCTGTTTTTTTATACGATTATCCTGAATCAAGGTCAGCACTGTCAAAACTAAAAGAATCAGATAATTCTCTTGCTCAAAGATTTGAATTATATATTGCTGGAATTGAAATTGCAAATGCTTTCACAGAATTAACAGACTCAAATATTCAGTTAGATCGTTTTAAAAAAGAAAACATTATTAGAGAAAAAATTGGCAAAAAAAGCTACACAATACCAGAAAAATTTATTGAATCTTTAAAATTTATGCCGGATTCAGCAGGTATTGCTTTTGGTATAGACCGCTTTGTTATGATTCTATGCAATTTAAATGATATTGATTTAACTGTCTCATTTATACCAGAAGAATTATAAATATATTATATTTTTTTATGATACTTATGATAAATACTGCAAGTTTAAATATATTGGAAAAAATAAAATGCATAAAAGTATCTATTACATAATTATTAATATTTATTTACTTACTTCAATCCTGTACGCTCAAAATCTAAACTCTAACAACTCATATAATCTAAATGATAATAATAATAAAATATTTGATTTTAAACAGTCTATTTGGGTAAATGGCGGGCAAATAAAGGGAAAAGTAAATATTGAAAAGAATAAGCCAGTTTCAAATGTATGTATATCGGTCTATAGTGATAAAGAAAGAAGCAGCTCTTTTGGAACTTCAAAAACAGATAAATTTGGAAATTATATAATCTCAAAACTTCAAACTGGTGATTATTATATATTTGTTGACTGCTCATGTGAGATATTAAATAATTATATTAATTTATGGTGGGATAACAAAAATGGATCCAATGATATTAATAAAGCAGTTCCTGTCAGAATAGCTGCCCGCCAGACAATTTCAAATATAAATTTTACCCTGAATCAAGGAGGAATAATATTTGGTAAAGTTTTAACTCAAGATGGATCTCCTGTACCTGATATTTGCGTTGCTGCTACTGGACTTTGTAAAAATAATTGGTATAGCGGAAATCAAACAGATATGGATGGTAATTATTTTATATCTGGCCTTGCATCTGGAAATTATTATATTCATACAAATTCTTACTGCGGAGAAAATCCAATTTTTTATAAAGAAAAATGGTGGACTGCTCAAAATTCAACAAATGATTGTAATAATGCTGATTTTGTAAGTTTGATACAAGGTAAAACTATAAAAGGAATTAACATTATTTTAGATAGTCCCCCTGGAATATCAGGTAAAATTACAGATATATACGACAATCCACTTGCTGATATTTGTGTAAGCGCGATGGATAAATGTTCTATTGTTAATTATGGAAGCGCAGTAACTGATAAAAATGGTTTTTATCATATCAGTGATATTTTAAATAAAACCATTTATTTATACGCAAATGCATCATGCATAAGCCCTAAAAAATATGTTAATAAATGGTTTGATGGCTCCTCTGGTATCAGTGACTGCAATGCTGCAAAATCTCTTATTATCTCAAATGATAATAATTCAATAAATGGTATTAATATAAAGCTTGCCCCTGGAGGAATTATTCGCGGAAGAGTTTTTTCAGGCAAAAACAAAGGTCTGTCTAATGTTTGTATTAAGGCAGCAGAAGATAATTGCTTTGATTCTTCAAGCTATCTTAAATATTCAGATGAGTTAGGAAATTATTTTTTTGTTTTACCAAAAGGAACATATTATATTTCAACACAAGATTCTTTTGATACCTCAAATAACTATATAAAAAAATGGTTTGATGGAAAAAAAGGAACTATTAACTGCAATAATGCACTCTCTGTAAATGTACAGAAATCATCTGAAATTTCAAATATAAATATCCAAATAGAAAAAGGAGGGCTAATTTCAGGAAATGTTTCTGCTCAATTAAGCAAGGGAATTGAAAGTATATGTGTACTTGCTTTTAACACAAAATGCAGTAATAATTATATAAACAAAAGCACAACTGACGCAAATGGTAATTTCTCATTAAATATTCCTAAAGGTAAATATTTTATTAAAACAGATGTGTCTTGTATTAAACAAAAATATTTTGTTGACCTATGGTGGAACAGCAGCGGTGGATCAATTAAATGCACAGATGCTAAAGAAATAATTGTTGAAAAAGAAAAAAAAATATCAAATATTAATTTTGAATTAAAGAAAGCAGGTCTGATTAGTGGATATGTAAAATCATCAGATTCCAAAACACTATCAAATGCAATAATTTATGCAACGCCAGAAGAGTGCACCCTTAAAAATTCATTTAGTACAAAATTAGATAAATCAGGAAAATATCAGATTTTAGTTCAGGAAGGTCAATATTATATTTTTGCAAATATTGTTGAAGGCTCAGAAAGTTATATATCTAAATGGTTTACAACATCATATGGGACTTTAAATTGCAAAATGGCTGAATTAATAAATGTAAATTCAGGAAAAACAATTGACAATGTAAATTTCAGTATTGAAAAAGGAGCATCAGTCTCAGGAAAAATTCTAAGCATATATAGAGATCCAATTCATGATGTATGTGTCTATGCAAAAAATAAAAATAATTATCTAAACGAATTATCAACAGCCAGCGCTCGAAGTGATTATTCAGGGAAATATAAAATTTATGGAATTGAAGAAGGTTCTATTCAATTAACTATTGATGCATCATGTGGAATTCAGCGAAATTATATTGATAACTGGGATTCTAATGGAACGATTGAACATTATATAACACTTACTAAAGGAGAAAATAAAACTAATGTTAATTTTTACCTTATGGAAGGCGGTTCAATTTCAGGAAAAATTATCTCTGGAAAAAATGAACCTATAAATGGAATATGTGTAAATGCAAGTAGTTTATGCGGGTCAACTTTCTATGGAAGGGGCAAAACTGACTCTAATGGAAATTTCTTAATTGCAGGTATTCCAGAGGGTAAATATTATATCCATACAAATAGTACATGCGATGATTCAATCAAAACATACTATGATAAATGGTGGAATACTGATAAAGGCACATTAGATTGTAAAAAAGCAGAATCTGTTAATGTAGTAAAAGGATATACAACTGAATATATTAATTTTAAATTAATTGAAGATTGTGTCATATCAGGAAGAGTCATTACTAAAAATAATATACCAATTCCAGAAGTTTGTGTAAATATTACATCAAAATGCGGTGATAAATGGTTTGGAGGCGGCGAAACTGATCCAGACGGCTATTTTTCAATTTCTTCTGTTGAAAAAGGATCTTATTATTTAAGTACTAGTGCATCATGTATAAATAAACAAAATTACATAGATTTGTGGTGGGACAACAACACAGGTACTCCTAATTGTAATTATGCAAAAGAAGTTAATATTAATCCTGGAAAAAACCAAAAAGGTTTTGATTTTATATTAAATAAATTTGAAGAGCAACAAGAAAAACAATTAAATATTGCATTGAAAGATGGATATTATCAAGAAAATATAGATGGTGGAATAGTTACATTAAACATTAAAAAATCCAAGATTGACCTGATAGTTAAAAGAGTTTCTTTAGAAAAAGTATTAAGAATTATCGCAAAAAGAACAGGTCTTAGAATAATTCTACATGGTAAGTTTGTAGAGTTAATAACATTTGAGAGAAAAGATATTCAATTAGATGATGCAATACTTGATTTGATCAAAAAAAGAGCGGGTTATATTTTTATATATTCACCAAAAGATTTTCTTTCCAAGATAATAATTTTTTCAAGAAATGGAGAAATTTCAGTATATAGATCAGGCCAACAAGAATTTCATGATAGCCCCCCAGAACAATTTATAAGCAGCCAGATGCAAGAAGAAGAGTTATGGCAATTATTAAAAAATAGCAATGATGTTGAAAAGAAGATTCATGCTTTAACAGGAATAATTGGCCGCTTTAGCGATGAAAAAGCAATTGAACTTTTAGCTTTAGCTCTTAATGATCAGGATGAAGATGTTCGTATGACATCAATTGCTGTTATGTATGATTTAAAAAATAACCAACTCGCTGTTCCAATAATTGCAAGATCATTAAATAATGATAGAAGCCCTGCTGTTAGAGCATTATCTGCTGAAGCACTCGGTGAAATAGGAGATAAAAGAGCAGTTCGTGCTCTTACAGATGCATTGAATGACAATGATCCAGGAGTAAGAGATACAGCGAAGATTGCCTTAGAAAAAATCAGCGGTCCAATAAAAAAATAATCAACGTGTCCTTTCGCCAAGCTTGCCTTGACATATAGATTAAGTGGCATTAATCACAAACCGCTTGATTTATAATTTTTGTATCCTCTCCATATTTCATGGTTGAAAGGAAAAATATCTAATTATTTAAGATAAGATCATTTGTCAGTATGCATAATTTTTTGTAGTATCGTATCTTTCGAAAAATTTTGGATAAAAATCATAAATAACCTATTAAATTAATAGATAATTAATGTAAAAAAGCATTAGTATTTTTTACATGGCTACAAAATGAGCATATTTTTATTAATATAAATAAGTTATATGAATAAAAAAATATCAATATTAATCAAGCTTTGTTTTGTAATTTTTGTGTTATAATCGGTATTATATCAAAAATATCTTCAACAATTCCATAATCAGCCTTTGAAAATATTGGAGCTTCAGAGTCTTTATTAATTGCAACGATTATTTTTGATGTAGAAATACCAGCAATATGTTGAATTGCGCCAGAAATGCCGCAAGCAATATATAAATTAGGTGAAACAGTTTTTCCAGTCTGACCTATCTGATCTGATGAAGGTCGCCATCCTTCGTCCACTGCAGAGCGTGAAGCTCCTATAGCACCTTTAAGCTCTTTAGCTAAATTTTCAAGTATTGAAAAATCAGAGCCTCCAATACCTCTGCCACCAGATACAATTATATCGGCTTCTGATAAATCTTTTGTATTGTTATCAAACTCAACATTTTCAATTACTATTTGAGATTCTTTTAAAATAATATCTAATTTTTGAATATCAGCTTTCCCTTGTTTTTCAGTTGGTTTTATTATTCCAGCTCTGGTGACTATAATTTTTGGACTGGATTCTAATGAAATATCAGCAATAATTTTTCCACCATAAATATATTTGCTTGCAATAAATGAATCATTTTTAAATCCAAGCTCTATGCAGTCTAAACATAAAGAACCATTATTACGTGCTGCAAGTCTTGGAGCTAAATCTTTTGATTGGTTTGATGATCCAAAAATAATAATTTCTGATTTGCAAGTATCTAAAAATTGGTCAATAATGTTTAGATATACATCAGTTGAATAATCTTTTAATTTTTCATTATCTATTACAAAAATATTATCTATTCCATATTTTTTAAGCTGGTTTGAAATGTCAAAAACATTATAACCAATAACCAATGCAGTCATTTTTGAATCAGTATCATCAGCAAGTTGCCTGGCTTTACATGCGGCTTCAATGCTTGTTTTTCTGAATTTAGAATCAAAGGCTTCTAAAATAACCAAAATATTCATAATATCTCCTTTTTTTAAATTACTTTCGAATCATTTTGTAAAGCATTAATTAATTTTTCTGCTTTATCTTCAAGAGATTCCCCTTGAATTATTATTCCTTGTTTTCTTTCAGGAGGATATCTAAAAGCGAGAATTTTAATTTTATTTTCTAAAATCGAAGCATCAATATTTATCTGGCCTATATCTTTTATTTCAAGGGGTTTTTTCTTTGCTTTCATAATTCCAGCCATAGATGTAAAACGTGGATTATTCAATCCTCTTTGAGTTGTTATAAGAACAGGAAGATTTGTATACACACTTCTTTTGCCGCCATCTATTGATTGATCACAAAATATCTGATTATTTTTAATCTCAACTTTTGTAACCATAGTTATCTGAGGTAAATTTAACAGCTCAGCAACTGCAATTGGAACATTATATTGATCTAAATCCATTCCTCTTTGACCTGCAATGATAATATCATAGGAAAGGTCCTTTAATATTCCTGCACAAATATTTGCAATACAAAAAGCATCACAATCATAAAATTTAGGATCATCAATTAATACAGCTTTATCTGCACCCATTGCCAAAGCTTTTCTAATTGAATCAACATATCTTTTAGGTCCAACCGAAACTATTGTTACAGTTGCTCCATATTTTTCTTTTATTTGTAATGCCTCTTCTACTGCAAATTCGTCATATGGATTAATTATCCATTTGATATTGTCTGTATTTATTGTCTTGCCATCATCATTAATTCTTATTAATGAAGCTGTATCTGGTATTTGCTTTAATAAAACAATAATATTCATTTTTTTTGCCTTATTTTTTTTAAATTTAGTTATTCATGAATTATTTAGTCCAATTCGTAATTTTTATTTACTTATATACAAATATTTCATTCAAAGTACAATAGTTATTGTAAAAAAAAAAAAAATTTTATATGATTCAAATATTATTAATTATACAAATTATCTACAGATTTAGTAAAAAAAAATTTTGGCAAGGCCAGATCAAAATTATCCGCAGGCGAACAATAGAACGTTGAGGACGGATTTTGATCTGTGAACATAGCCCAAAATCTTTATGACTAAATCTGTATTTAAATCCAACTTTGATTTTTTTCAATAATATGAAGTGTCTGTCAATATCAGTTCGTGTCTGGCCAAACCAGTTTGTTTTTTCTGACCTCATCAGTCCATCTCTGTACATATCAGTCCGTGTCTGTCCATGTCAGACTTAAAACATTTCAAAATAGGAATTAAAAATGCAAAAAATATTAAAACACTTATCTCTATGGTCAATAACTCTTATTTCAGGACTTTGCTTTTTTTATTTATTAGCAATAAAAACTGGATTTTTTGATAAACAAACAGATCTGTCTCAAATTCATGATTTTGAATTAAACCAACAAACCCAGTGGATGAATATTTTTCAAAACAATAAAAAAATTGGCTATACAAAAAAACAAATTAAAATAAAAAAAGATTCATATGTTTTGATACATAAAACATATATGAAAATAAATACAATGGGTGTAATACAGGATATGCATATTGACACAAAAGGCTTTTTTAATAAGGATCACAGCTTATCTGCATTTGAATTTAAATTTAACTCAGACTTGTTCAAATTTTTTTCAAAAGGTGAGATTAAAGATAATTTATTAACAATTGATGTTGATAATAAAATAATAGAAATTCCTGTAACACAACCACTGTATTTATCAGAAAATATATCAAAACTTGCATATTCTCTTAATCTTAAAACTGAACAATCAGAAACTTTTAAAATTTTTGATGCTGCTAGTATGGGAAATATTAATGTAAAGCTTACTATGAAAGGTTATGAAAATATCGATGTAATGGGAAAAAAACAAAAAACTATGAAACTGTTAATTGATTATAAGGGTGCAATACAAACTGCATGGATTGACTTAAATGGTGATATAGTTCAGGAAACCGGATTCCTTGGACTTTGTCTTAAAAAAACTAATGAATATAATGCATTAAATAATGTTGTAGATAGTTCAACTGAACTTACTAAACTTGCGTCAGTTGATTCAAATATTAAATTAGATAATATTGAAAATATAAAAAGGATTATAATTAAAATATCAGGAATTGATAGCATTGATTGCTCAAGCCAAAGGCAAAATTTTTCAAATAACATACTAACTATTGAAAAAGAAAATAATTTAGATAATAATAAAAAAACATTAAGTTTTGAAAATAACAAATACTTAACTTCAACACCATTAATACAGTCAGATCATCCACTAATAATTGACAAAGTAAGTGAAATAGTTTCAAAAGATGATAATGATTTAACAAAAGCTAAAAAAATAACAAAATGGCTTTATAATAATATACAAAAAAAACCGGTTATTTCTGTTCCAAATGCACTTGAAACCTTAAAAAATAAAATGGGTGATTGTAATGAGCACTCTGCATTAATGGCTGCTATGACAAGAGCTGCTAATATACCTTCAAAAATTGAGGCAGGTCTTGTATATTTAAAAGGGCGTTTTTATTATCATGCATGGAATTCAATTTATATCGGAAAGTGGATAACAGTTGATTCACTTATGGGTCAAATACCAGCTGATATTACTCATATTTGTCTTGTAAGTGGTGGATTAGATAAACAACTTGATATTATTAAGGCTATTGGTAACATTAAATTAGATATTCTTTCATATGAGTTTGAATAAATTATTTTAAGTTTAAGTATATGGTTTGTCAGTGTCAGTTCGAAAAACCAAAGTTGGAGAATAATAACAAATTGAAAATGTAAAATCACATTTTCTTTCTGGTAAAATTATGCCTGAAAAATATAAGTTTATAAACAAAAATAAGTTAACAAAGAAACATGTACATATAATTAATACGCATGGTATTGGCGATATTATTATGATGATTCCTTTAATTAAGGCTATTTATGAAAAAGGGCCAAATAAAATAACTATTACATTAAAAGGTAAATCAGAGTCTCAAATATTAGATTTATTTTTGCCACAATGTTCATTATCATTTATATTTATTGAAAAACACAAAATATATAACACTCCGATAATTCAATTTTTTTCATATATTAAAGAACTAAGATCCTTAAAGCCAGACATTTTTTTTTCAGCCTTTGGAATGCATAAAGAATTATCTTCTATTGTTTCATTTTTTTCTGGAGCAAAATTTAAAATTGGATGGAAAAACAAACTTGATTTTTTTTATAATTTATCTATACAACAACTTCCTGAAAAGCATAAAATTTATCAACATTTACATCTAATTGATTCAATTTATTTTATGAAACATAAACCTGATAAAAATATATTTATACCAGATCCAGCAATTTTAAAAGAAATTAAAGTGTTATTAAATATTAATGATAATAATGAAAAAGAAAAAATAATAATTATCAGCCCAGGAGGCGGCCCTGTTGAATTACATAAAAGGTGGCCATATGAAAAGTATGCAAATTTAATAGTTAAATTAATAAATTTAAAAAATGTTAAAATAATAATAACTGGCTCTAAAATGGAAATTGATTTAGAGAAAAAAATATTAAGCTCAATTAAAATGAATAAAAATAATAAAATAATATCTCTTTTTGGCAGTTTATCAATAAAAGAACTGGTGCATGTTATTTATTTATCTGATCTGGTTATTTGTAATTGCAATGGTATTTCTCATATTAGTGCTTTTTTAAATAAAAAAATTATTGGAATATATGGTCCTACAGATCCATTGTTTACAGGAGCTTTTTCAAAAAATCTTTCAGTAATATCGACAAATATAAAATGTTCACCATGCTACAAAAGAGGTTTCATAATGGGTTGTAAAAGGCCAAAATGTATGAAGCAGATTTCAGAATTATCTGTGTTTAATGAAGTATTAAAAAAAATATGTTTTTAAAATAGTTCCGCTTTTAGGTAAAATTCATATATTTAGAAATATTATTTATTTAAAAATATATACTTACAGATTTAGTCATAAAGATTTTGGCAAGGCGCCAGATCAAAATTATCCGCAGGCGTACAATAGTACGTTGAGGACGAATTTTTATCTGGGAACGTAGTCCAAAATCTTAATGACTAAATCTGTAAGTATTTTTTTGCTTAAGGGCATAAATTTTTAATAATAAGGTATTATTATTATGATTAATGTAAAAAATTTATCAAAGCATTATGGGCAAATAGCTGCTGTTGATAATATAAATTTCGAAGTTAATGCTGGAGAAATATTCGGTTTTATTGGACCTAATGGAGCAGGAAAGACAACTTCGATAAAATTGATTGCAGGTATTTTAAGTCCAACTAATGGTTCTATAAATATTTGTGGTATTGATATGATTAAAAACCCGGTTATGGCTAAAAAACAAATTGGCCTGATTCCAGACAGACCATTTTTATATGAAAAACTAACAGGAATTGAATTTTTACGTTTTATTTCAGATTTTTATGATATTTCAGATGATGATTTTGATCAAAGATCAGATGAAATATTACAAATGTTTAATCTTGAAGATAGAGCAAACGAATTAATTCAATCTTATTCACATGGAATGAAACAGCGTTTAATTATGTGTTCAGCATTAATACATGATCCTCCATTAATAATTGTTGATGAACCAATGGTTGGGTTAGATCCTAAAGCAATAATATTAGTAAAAAAACTTTTTAAATATCTCAGTTCAATTGGCAAAACAATTTTTTTATCAACACATACACTTACTTTAGCTGAAGATATTTGCGATAGAATTGGAATTATTAATCAAGGTAAGCTTATAGCACAAGGGACTATGAAAGAGTTAAAAGAAAAAGTACGTTCAGGAGAAGCAAATTTGGAAGAGTTATTCTTCAAATTAACTGATTAATTACCATTAAATTTAGCATTATATAATGAGCAGTATAATATTTTGAAAACTCATCCTTTCCGCTGAAGCAAATACTTATTTATGCAAATTAGCCTTTTTACAATACCATTATATTTTTCTTACAGTCACACAAAATTTTTTTAATTATTGTAACCATTTATTGGATACTTCATGTACTAGTTATTTAATTATTAACTTGAAATAAATTATTAATTATTATACTATATTTAGTTAAATCATTCAATTTTTTGAATTGATTTAACTATTATAGATTATAAATAAATTTTTTAGTTATTGAATAAAGTCGATATAAATATCTCTTTTATCAAAGAGTTATAATAAAATTTTATTAATAAATAAATGGGCGCGGTCACAAATGAGTTGAATTAATCATAAATTGAAAATTTTTTTATAAATCGTATTTATATGGGAGGGAAGTAAGGTACAATGCTGTTGATTAAAAACTTGAGCCCCAAATCTTTAAATTCGAGGGTCAAAAAAAAAATAACGAATTGATAAAAAGTTAACTAAAGCCCCATATCTAAAGATTTGGGACTCCATGCAGCGCATTTATTATATATATTTACGATTTGTAACTTTTTTGTGTTGCACCCTAAATTAATTAGGAGATAAAATGTTTAGATCCCAAATAAAAGTTCTCGATTGTACTGTTCGCGACGGCGGACTAATGAATAAATGGCAATTTTCTGATGAATTCGTCAAAACAATTTATAATTCAGTATCTGATGCTGGTATTGATTATATGGAAATAGGATATATTAGTTCAGAAAGAGCTTTTTCAAGAGAAGTATATGGTCCATGGAGATTTTGCGCTGAGAATGATATTCAACGAATAATTTCTGATAGAGAAAAAGTTATAAAACTTTCTGCAATGGCTGATATAGGAAGAATTGATTTTGAAGATGTTCCTCTTAAATCAGATAGTTCTTTAGATATGATTAGAGTTGCATGTTATGCTCATCAAATTGACAGCGCAATTAGTCTGGCGCATCATTGTCTTGATAAAGGTTATGAAGTAACGATTAATTTAATGGCTGTTTCAACAGTTGGATTAAGAGAAATAGATGAGGCTTTGGATGATCTTTCTAAAAGTAAGGTTCCAACTATTTATCTGGTAGATAGTTTTGGCGCTTTTTATTCAGAAGATATTGACTATCTTTCAAAAAAATATAAGGAAAAACTAAAGGGAAAATCTATAGGTATTCATTGCCATAACAATCAACAATTGGCATTTGCAAATACAATTTCTGCTATTATTAATGGGATTAATTATTTAGATGGCAGTCTTTATGGTATTGGACGAGGAGCTGGTAATTGTCCTTTAGAACTTCTGGTTTCTTTTTTAAAAAATCCCAAGTTTAAACTCAGGCCTTTAATCCACGCCATAGAATCTCAGGTAATGCCCTGGTATAAAAAAATATACTGGGGTTATCATATTCCATATATGATAACAGGTGTTTTAAACCAACATCCTCGCACTGCAATGGCTCATATGGAATCTGATATCAGAGATAATATTTTAGATTTTCATGATCAAATTATTAATGATATTGAGTGATAAAATAATTTCTGGTGGTAGTCCATAACATATAGTGATTTTATTAAAGTTATTACAAATATAATGATTCAAATTTTTTTGCCCTGAAAGGGCTTTAAATATCATTCCAGGGCCACACCAAATGCTGTTGACTTAAGGATAAGCTTTTGAAGTTTAGATAAAATTAAATTATTCCAAGGAGACCATGTAGGGGCGAACTATATGTCCGCCTACGAACTAAAAATTATTTTGGAGGATTATACAACTATGAATGAAAAAGATCTATTTTTAAATTACAAAAAATTACCTGCAATATTTTCAGAAAAAGTATGGAATATTATTAGAATTTTTAGCATATTAATACTTATTTCTTTAATATTACTGTTATATTTTCAAAACAAAACAGGTTTATTTATTTTTTGGAGAATAATAATTCCTATTGTTCCTTTGACTCTTTTTTTATCAACTGGAATATGGCGAAACGTATGTGCTTTAGCTACTTTAAATCAAATCCCAAGAAATTTGGGATTTGCAAAAGGTGATAAAATATGGAATTGGTCAAAGAAATATGGATTTATCGTGGCATGCACCTTATTCCTTGTTTGTGTTACAGGTCGAAAAATTTTATTTAATACAAATGCTTATGCACTAATTTTTTTAATTCTATTTTTAGGATCATTTGCCTTTATTATGGGAATTGTTTATAAAGGTAAAAGTGGGTGGTGCAATACATTTTGTCCTATTATGCCTGTTGAAAGATTATATGGACACAGTCCATTTTTTAATGTGCGAAACTGTTTTATGGACTGTGTAGGCTGCACAAAAAATTGTTTTGATGTCTGCCCTGATATTGCATTTTTAAAAGATTTATATGATAAAGATCCTTTTTTTTCTAATTCTCGAAAATTTTTTGCTGGATTATTTCCTGGTTTTATAGCAGGCTTTTATCTTATACCAGATCCCCCTCAAATCCCTATCCATATTATGTATTTATATTTTGCTATATCTTGTTCTATTAGCTTGATATCTATGTATTTACTTGGCTTTATTTTTTTTAAAAGAAGAGCAGGACTGCTAATATCAATTTATGGCATATTAGCATTAAACACATATTATTGGTTCAACGTTCCTTTGTATGTTGAAATATTTACATCTTCAAAGAGTATATTAATTATTGCTTTAATATGGCTAATTAAATTATTAATTTTTTCTTTAACAATAATATGGTTGAAAAAATCGTATATAAAAGAATCTGTTTATCAGAAGAAGTATATTAAAAAAAAATGAAAATATAGAAGGTGATTTCCGAAAAAATTTATACCAATTTTTTAATTGTTAATTTCCGGCAGCATGACTGTATAGACAAGGCATGCCTTTATTTACAGATTCTTTTTTGCCGGTCAACATTTTTTATTCACGATTTAATATAATTGAAATCATCTTTAAATTTTATGAAATTTATTCAAGAAGCCAAGATCGAATTCCCCCCTTGAGGGGGGTTAGGGGGGGTTTTTGAGTTTGTACCATTAATACGAACAACCCCCTAACCCCCCTCAAGGGGGGAATTCAACCGAAACTTCTCACTATCTTATTAATATTAAAATATTTATCCTTAATTCAACAGCATTGAACCCCACCCTACATGGTTATTATATAATACCAAATTTCATTTGCCAAAGTAGAATTAAACCCTTAATAATTAATTAGAATTAATTGCAGCATTAGCCCATTATGTGTTTTTTTATACAGTTAAGTTATGTTTTTTTGGGTGTGTCCCACCTTTTACACAAATTAATTTTTTTATAGAGAGTTAGAAATTTTTTTAGTACATTTTCATGATTAATAGTATTCTTTCCATATTTCAGGTTAGAATTAACTATTTAAAATTTTTAAGTATTATCTTAAGCCCCGAAGGGGCTAAAGCATGTAGCCTAAGGCTTGGGTGCAACACAAAAAAGTTGGAGAATTTATTTCCAGTTTGTAGTTCCGCTTTTAGGCGGTTTGAGCTGAAACCAATGATTAAAATTTGGTGAGAAATTAATTCAGTTTATCGAGCATTTTTGAGCTAATTGTTTATTTTTCTGCACTCTGTTAAAACCGCCTAAAGGCGGAACTACAAACTGGGCTTTGACTATTTATAAAATTTACCTCTAATCACAGTGTTATAAATTGAATAAAAATTCAATTTATTTATTTTTCGACCTAAGAAGAAAATGTAACTTTTTTGTGTTGCACCCCCTAAGGCTTTAGCAATGTCATTCGAAGAAACGATATCAGCAGAATGCACAACAAAAACAATATCGATATTTGCTGCAATTTCAATATATTACAAAACAACATGCAATAATAATTCACATTTACCATAATTTAGATGCATAGGGTTGTCAAGTCAAAAATCGAACTTTTTTATTTCAACTATTTCAAGTACTTATATAACAGCCCCAAATGTCTTCGAAT